>JGI1358J11329_10000015_pt1 | contig 202156 bp, 240 predicted proteins | sample Subgroupgradi54m_FD_11329 | JGI IMG/M metagenome (IMG submission 11329)
GTTCAAAACAAAATGATTAAATAGTAGAATAACATAAATTATAACATAATAAATAACAATGCGGTGAGAAAGTGCATTTAGAAAAGCAAAAGCCGAAATTTCAAATTAGACTCTTAGAATTCGAAAAAGATGGTATAACTATTAAAAAATCAAAAAACTCTAACGTATATCCAAATTCAGAAAATTTAACTTTAAATCAAATTTGGGAAAAAATAAAAGGAGCTATTGAAAAATGACAAAACAAATTAAAGAATTTATTGAAAGAAAACAGGAGATGATTATTGTTTCAGTTATCTCAATTTTGATTTTAGTATATCTAATTCTTATTGGTAATACTATTAATCTCTATATTTCTAATTCTTTAAATTCATTAATTTTAAACGTATTCGGAACTCTCTTTGGACTATTACTTACCTCTTATGCAATCCTTTTTGGACTAATTCCTTCACTTTCAGCAGATATATTAGAAACAGATGCTATGGAAAGTGTTAATTTTAGATTTTTCTTATCATTAGTAATTAATCTTTTTATAATAATCTTTGGGTTCCTCATTATTTTTATCGGAGAAGAATATAAGAATTATCTAATTTATATTCAGTTGTTTTTGGTTGTATTCCTTGTTATGATGTTCTTGCTATTAATTGTCTATCTATTTTTACTCTTTAAGGGTGCTAAAAACAAGGCAATAAAAGGAAAAGTGAAAAAACTCACTCCTTCTTAAGATTTTCCTTTATATTATCAATATGTCTTTTGTATAGCTCCTGTGCTTTATAATTAAAATCAGCTTTATCTAATTTTCTGCCATTCTTTTGTATAGGCAATTTATAAAAAAGAAGATTATTTTTTATCAAATCATAAACAAGATCTAAAGTTTCTACTCTAATAGATTCAGGTGGTGTTTCACTTTTAGCTAAATCTCCAACAAGACTAATAACTTTTTCTTTTTTCAATTTGCTGTCCTTTTTCCTACTTCTTTTTACAGAAACTTCAAAAATAGATTCATTATCTTGACCTATATCTAATAAGACATTCCACGCAGGCATATTATTTTTCTTCTCTAAATTTTTAGTACTCTCTTGTGCAAATCTAAGATTTAAAGCTAATATTTCAGGTTCTTTTTTAAGATGCTCAAAAGTATGTTTATCGGGTATTGCCATAATAGTACAATCTTCAACTCCAAACTTCTCATTTAAATAAAAAGATAGGGGAGTATCAAACATTCTAACTGCATTAAAGTTATATTCTGCGAATATTATTCCGTTTTGAATATTCCAAATAAAATGAGATTCCTCCTTTATATTTTCTTCAGCCAATAATGATATATCTCTTTCTTTACCTTTCTTTCTATCAAATATTGTTGGACTATCTTCTCTAAGTTTAAAGAACCTACCAAACATAAACCCATTATCCAATTGGTCTATAATCAAAACAAGATAGGTATCTGAATGATACTTTATTACATTTTTCTCTGCCTTACTAATTTTAAAAATAGTGGAAAAATCAGCAACTTTTATATTACTATTTGGGATCGTACAAACATAAGGATATACTTTCACTTCTTTTCCAATATTCCTTACTATTACCATAATTGTTTATTGACTTCAAACCTTAAAAACTGTCCTTTTTGAGTAAATAACCTCAATTCCCTCACAAAAAAGTCCCTTTTACTTAACAACACAACTGACGGCATAGGTTTTTATTTCTAGACCTGCCAATAAAAGCATGGCCACTAAAAAGAAGATAGGGAAGATTTCTCATTACTTCTCGAACATAAACGTCGCCGTTGTGGACCTTGCTTCTGAATTGAAGAAGGGGGATTTGATAACAATAGAAGGACCGCACACCAATGTCAAGCAGAAGGTTACTTCTATGCAGATGGAGCACAAGGCAGTAGAGTCCGCGAAGAAAGGGCAGTCAATCGGCATGAAGGTCTCAGACCGTGTTAGAGAAGGAGATCTTGTCTACAAGGTAACGCTCTAGCGACCTTTCCTAAGTCTCTCAGCGAACAGTTCAGGAAGACCGGCAGCCCTTACCTTAGAGGCTGCAGTTTCTATGTCGTAAGGAACCCTGATTATTGAGGCACTCATCCTGTCAGTATCCAGATAAGCAAAAGCACTGTGCGGAATGTCATCTCTTGGCTGTCCAACAGAGCCTGGGTTTATCACAAGCTTTCCTTCAAGCTTTGCTATGAATGGGAGATGCGTGTGGCCCATTACCAGGATGTCGCAGCTGTTCCGCTTAAGCCATTCCTCAAATATCTGGTTTGGGGTGTCCTCAAATACATATTCAAAAAGCGGGTCGTCCGGACTCCCATGCACAAAAAAGACCCTCTTGTCCCCGACCATAGCATGTTTTCTTTCAGGCAGCGCTTGTAAGAAGGCCTTGCTATTCGAGGTTATCTGTTCAATGGTCCATTTGATAGCATCTGCCGGAAGAGGAGAGAACCAGGAAGTGTTCTGATTTACCACAGCCCAGTCATGGTTTCCCTTGACGCAGTCCACATTTTTCGAAACGAGCAGCTCTATTACTTCGTTCGGGTTTGCATTGTATCCGACTATATCTCCGCAGCAGAACACCCGCTCTACGCGCATCTTCTCTATCTGCTCCATCACTGCCTGAAGAGCCTCCAGATTCGAGTGGGTGTCTGATATGAAAGCTACCTTCACGTCTTCACCTTTATACCGCCTATCTTCTTAGCTGCGAAGTTGTAGACTATGCCCATAAGATATCCAGCTACCAATCCTACCAAGCCGTAGCCGATAGGCAGAACGATTATCGAGACTATTCCTCCTACGGCGCCAAACGGCCCGGCAAATATTGTGCCGAACACTGTTACAAACAGTCCGATTACAAAGCCCACTGTGGCTCCTATCGCCCCTTCGATCTTCGCGAAGGACATCGGGTCTATCCACTTGATTTCTAAATGTGCCAAATCCTCACCCTCGTCCTATAACGTATGGTTTATATTAAAAAGCGATGTTATAGCCTCGAGGGTAAAGATGCATCTTTACTATTCAGGCCTGAAGATTCTGTTAGTGTTGGTAGTCTTTACCCTCTCTGCTTTTTCTGCAGCCGATAATGGTCTGGTTGGAGAATGGCTTTTTGAAAACAGAGTCATAAGCTTCTCTGGCCAGACAGTGGCAGACACAAGTGGAAATGGCCTGTCTGGAACCAGTGGTGGAGCAGCCACAGGAAACACTAGTGGCAGATTCGGAAATGCATTGGATTATCAAGGATCCACAGGACAGGTTGATATTGCCCATAATGGTCTGCTTAAGCCTCCTACTGAGATAACTATCGAGGCTTGGGTAAACCCATGGTTTAACAACGAAACCAGGCAGATTTGGAGGAAAGAGGATGGCACTGATAGGTCTCTGTTTAGTTTTCAGACAGGCAGTGCTTGCGACAACTTCAATAATGGCAGTTCCTGCATAGCCTTTGGCATTGGTATTGGAGGTACATACAGCGAGATAGAAGCGGTTGCTGATGGGATGAACAATGGCTGGCATTACGTCCTTGGTACATTTAATGGTACTAACAGGAGCATTTGGATAGACGGATCGATGAAGAATAGTTCTCTAGCTAGCGGGGCCATAGGCACGACAGGATCGACAAGCGCTAGGATAGGGAACTATGGAACAAATCTAGAGGTTTTCAAGGGATCTATAGACGAGGTCAGGTTCTACAATAGGTCTTTGAATCCTACAGAGATAGTTTCTCATTACAATTGCAATTATGTCGCAGGAACCATGAACTGGCAGATAGCAAATAAATCGGTCTGGTGCAGGGCCATAGTGAATGTAACTGGCAATCTCACTATCTTAGACAATGCCACATTCAACCAGACATGGGGAGTTCTAAATACTACACAAGATATTATAATATCAGGAAATGCCACCGTCTATACTGGCCAGGTTAACATATCCGTACAAAACCTGAACATCTCTGGCAGCCAAGCAAACTTCACTGCCCCAACTTCTAGAAATAACATGAATGTTTCCGGAGCCGCTACTATCTCTGGAAGATTATACACTGCAGATGGCAATGTGACAGTAAATGGAGCAACAACAATAAATTCAGGAGGGATCTTGGGGAATAGTACCAACTGGACGTTTAATCAGAATGGAGCTTTAACAATAAATTCAGGAGCTACTTTCAATGCCCCAAATGCAAGCGGGACATGGACATATGGCAATGCAATAACAAGCAATGGCATAATGAACCCAGATGGAGGGGAGGCAAAAACCAATTCTGCGGCTGGATTGCATATAAGAATCTCTGGCTCTAATGTGACATTCAATAACATCTCGACAGGAGTCACTGGATTCGTAACTGTTGTAGCGGACTCAACTGGAGGAGGGATTACCAATGTCTTGATAATGGGTAACCTCACAACATCTGGCGGTACAAGACTTACTGAAGGCAGTGGAGCAGCAAGTGTAAGCAACATAACATTTGGAACTGCAACATCTTCTGGAAGGATAATATGGGGTGACACAACACTTGCAATATTGCCAGGCAGCGGGACAAGTATTTTACAAGCTGCAAATTCCGCATATCCATGGCAGTGGCAAGCACGGGATTCTGGTGGGGATATAACACCAACATTCAATGTCGGGACAGTAAACTTCACGAATGGAAATATCACTCCAACTATAACCACAGGGGGAGCGGGCACAAACTTCAATGTAGTAAACACAACTTTCAATGGAACCGTCACAGTGTCTTCCGGAGATAACTGGGTCTACGGAGGTATGATAACACATCTAGCAGCAATGACCTCTAACTCAGGATCGACATTAAACTCCTCTTTCGCGAATATGACTATAATTGGAACTTTCAACATATCCTCAACTAGATCGACTATGAACGATTCTACAATCAACGCCTTCGGGCCGTTCTACATAAGTGGGTCGGGAAATGTCACTTTCACGAACGTGACAATGACCAATGCAACACCCACTGTCTATGACACTGCAAACTTCACAGTGAGATGGAGAAATATACAGGTGACTGATGAGAATGGGACAGTAGTATCTGGTGCGATTACTAATGTGACCCAAGGAGGCAGCGTGATTGCCTCAGGAACTACAGATTCAAGCGGATTCCTGCCGACGATAATATCCGATTACCAAAACATAGGTGGAACGGTCACGCTCTTTGGAGCCACTATTGCTGGTTCAAAGTCCGGCTATTCCACAAATTCGATAACCGATAATGTTACTAGGAGCAATTATCTTTTGGTGCTAGGCACTGGCGTCGCACAATCTGGATACAGCACAGGATTTGCGATTGACGGGAATCCCTACTCAACCACATTCACGCCAGTGGTAAGGGTGAACAATCTAGCAGTCAGAGGACCCTGGCAGAACTTGCAGAATGTCACGATCATAGACAATGCCACAGGAATTGTAATAGCAAACTTCTCCCACAACTTCTCTTCGTTGAGCTTCCCTGCAAGATACCTTAGAATAGATTACGGAAGCAGCTGGGTTGGTATCGGGACAAGAGGCGTCACGGCGTTGGGTCATCTAAACTATTCCTACACGCTGAATGTTCCGGTATTCAATTCGATATGCAACACACAAGCGTGTTCAGGAGAAAATAAGCTGGTGTTAGCAAATTGTGATGCGTCTGATTGGGCGACATATCCTTCAGTCAAGTCCGGGAATGTATGTCTGGCATCTGTAAGAGGCACAGTGGTTAGGGACCAGCCAGATATATCGGCTATAGTAGCTGTACCAGAGCTCGATTTATTTTGGGTAGTTTTAATATTCACGATATCATTTGCTATATTCGCAGGGGCTAGGTATGGAACTTAAAGCAATACTCTTAATGACCTTGCTATTAAGTACAGGGCTCTCAGCTTCGATAATCAACAGCAAGAGCGGCGAATGGGATGTTGCTTCTATCTGGAACACCTCTGCAGTTCCAACTCTGAATGACAACGTTACAATCAATGCAACAACGCAGGTCACTATAAAGTCAAATGCCTCTGTCGACAACCTGATAGTGCTTGGGAATCTTTCGATAAACGCTTCCTTAAACACGACAGACCAGCTATGGATTATGTTCAACGCCTCAGTCGGGCATCAGGATGGTTTGATAGGCTCGACAGGAAGACTGTGGGTCTACGGAAATAGCTCAAAGCCAGTCATATTTTCCACAGCGAATGCCTCTGGCTTCTGGAGCTTCGGGAGTGCGATGACAGACTATCTGTTCAACTATTCTTATATCTGGGGTTGGGCCAACAATGACGGCAGCATAGTGCAGAGCGGAGGCTCTTATTTCAAGACGAACTGGACTTGGTTCAACCGTTCCTGCGGAACTTGCGAGCTGTTCCTTAGAAGCAATGCCTCTAACACCATACTTGAGAACACGAATTTTTCAGGCTCAAGATATGGGATAAGGGGAGATGGAACCGCAAGCGTATTCCAGTTAAGGAACGTTTCAATATATTCGACCAGCACTGGCGACATCACAGTGTGCGGGAATGTCTTCGGGATCAATGTCTCCTATGAGAAGGCTCCCACTTTTGGGATTGGCTGCGGTGCTGCTACTGGCATGGCGGCAATAAAGGATACGAACAAAATTGCTAACAACTACTCCGTCTATGTGGGTGCCGCCAACAACAAGAACCTGACGGATGTGAATGTGACCTATCGACCAGATGCTTCAAATGACTTCGCTTTGCGTGCGGGAAACTTCACGATAGACATAGCAACAGTGCTGGGTTCCCTGACAGCAGTAACATATCTGAATCTCACCCAAAATATCACTGTCAATGGGGTCTTCAACATCCAGACAGAGGTCTATGCCCAGACGAATGCGAACATTACCGCACACACGATAGCCTTGGCAGTGGCAAATGCAAACCTATCCCTGCCAGCAAGGACTATCACCACTGGGGCAACAGCCTTCTCTAGCTGGACTTATATCTATAACAATGGAGGAAATCTAATACACAATAGCAACAGCGATTTCATAATGAATGGCTCCGCAAATGCCGTGCCTTATCTGGGCAAAAATACGACTTTCTGGAACTTGGTTAAAGATGGAACAGCATTTATGGACGTGGACTCTGGCGGTGCTCTAGTCACTTTGCATACGGCTGCGAATCTAAGCATATATGGCGGGGGTTTACAATCTAGGCCGTTCGATGTCACTGGGTCCAATGTTAACTTTTTGGTGAATGGCACGGCTTTTATAAATAGTACGTTCAGGGTGAGTCCTTTTGGCACGGGGCAAACTAACTCAATCACCTTCTATGGGAATGTATCTATAGAGAATGCAGGGGTATTAGGCGTAGATGAAAGATGGTGGCTCAATGTTTCAGGCATAGGAAATAATCTGCTTGTCAAGTCAGGAGGAACATTGAGTCTCCCGAATGCTTCAGGAATAACTTATCTTAATGGCACTACCTTCCTGCTTAACGGCACAATGGAGCCAAATGGCGGGACAGTGGAGATAGGGCCCTCTTCCGTGACTGTTGGAGACTACAATACAGACAATCTTGCCGCAACCTCTGTATATAAGTTCCACAATCTGACCTTGAATGGCAATTATGGTACATCCGGAGCCTGTTGCGTAGCAAGGGGGATCAGACTGAACGTAACCCAGAACCTCAGGATAAACGCAGGCAAGCAACTGACCTTCAGCATCTACACGGGACCAGCCAACCTCACTCTCGGGAATATGACACAGAGCGGAACCCTGTCAAATGGTGGCACAGCTCAGCTGCACGGCGGTTCTACTGGCGCACCAAACTTTGTTGTTGTGCGCGCCGGCAGTACTTCCTTCAGATTCACATGGGAGGGAAATACAGCTACTTTGGACGATGTCGGCGGAGATAATAAGCAGCTATCTCTGGTAAACGGGATATTCAACCCAGCTACCACCACCGGAACTCCGCATAACATATTTGTTAATCTCACAAACATGACACTCAATGGCGCCTGGACATTCTCACCAAGCGATACCCTAATCCTGAGCCCAGGTTACACGATATTCAACAGTTCGCTGACCTTAAGCAACGGAGCCAACATGACCTCCAGCTTTGCAAACCTGACCATCGTCGGCGCCTTCACATCTGCAACCAACATTTCTACATTAAATGACACAATAATAAACGCTCATTCTAGCTTCTCTTTAAGCGGAGGGGGTAACACCACGCTGACAAATGTGACCTTCACAAATAACACGCCAGTTGTTTCTGGCTCTGCGAATCTTACTGTGCGCTGGAGAAACATCAAGGTCGTGGATGAGAATGGTGCTGCGATTAATGGCGCAGTAGTCAATGTAACTCAAACAGGCACCACAGTTATTGGGACTACAGGATCAGACGGCATATTGCAAGCAATTGTTGAGGATTATCAAAACATAGGTGGAACAACAACCCTAAAGAGCGCGGTTCTAAACGGTTCCAAGGCTGGCCAGCTTAACAACGCCTTTACTGATAATGTTACATCCAATGAACGATTCCTTGTTCTGGCTCCATCAGGTGGAGCTACCTCAGGGTTCAACAATGGCACAGCTGTGATGGGTACTCCTACTTCCACAACCTTCACACCATCAATTAAGGTAAATAGTCTTACTGTGAAAGGGCCGTGGCAGGGCGTGCAGAACGTGACAATCCTAGATTCGGCAAGCAACGTGGTTGTCAACTTCACGCATAACTTTTCAGCCGGCGGATTGCCTGCTAATTACTTTGTTGTTGATACTGGTGCAGGTTACGCTGGTATCAATGGTGGAGTATTCTCCCTGCTTTCGCACTTCAATGAATCTTATACCTTGAATGTTCCGACAAGGGATGCCATATGCAACACTCAGGTATGCACTGGGCAAGCGAGAACAAAGGACACTGATTGTTCCTCGACAGATTGGAGCACCACGGCCTCAATGAAGGTTGGGAATTATTGTCTAGCAGCTGTTAGCGGCACCGTGGTAAGAGATCAAAGCGATCTCACTTCTATCGTATCGGTTCCAGAATTGAGTTTCGTTTGGATAATCGCAATATTTTCTTTAGCGTTTGTAATATTTGTGAGGTTCAAAGAATGAATTTTAAAAGTATAGCAATGATTTTGATTCTGATTAGCGTCGGCTTTTCGCTATCTGTTATAAACAGCAAGACAGGTAATTGGTCTGACTCAACTATATGGAATAACAGTGCTGTTCCAACGATAAATGATAATGTCACGATAAATACGACTACCTTTGTAATCTTGGACACGAATGCTAATATCCAAAATATAACTGTGTCGGGTAATCTGACCTTGAATGCCAGTAAAATTCTCAATGTCACTGGTTTTGTTATAAATGGGAAACTCATACCTTTAAGCAATTCTACTTTCAACAGTAGCGGCGCAGGCATAATAACAAATCTTGCGACCCTTGGAAACAATACAGATTGGATATTCGACCAGAACGCACTCCTGACAGTCGCGGGGGGAGGAACTCTAAATGCACCCAATGCAAGCGGAGCATGGACTGTTTCCTCCACAATCACTGCCGATACTGTTGCCATATTTAACAACGATAATGGAACCCTTACAGTTGACGGTGGTACATTGATTAACTTTCTTAACGGTGCCAACTCGTCGGTCTGGAAGTTTTATAACATTAATGTGACTGGGGGAAATCTCTTACAGATGTATCAAGGCAGCTATACGATTGAGAATTCACTTAATGTGCCAAGCGGTACGACCATTCAACTCCAGAACAGGGATGGTGTATCAACGGCCACTGTTACTCTTGGGACTCTGACGCAATCTGCAAATATAACAGCGACTGGAACAGTGCAACTCTTGGCAGGCTCGGGGGCACCCGCGGCCACCCTGACCCTTAGGGCAGCAAATCTGTCATATCCCTGGATATTGACGGGGGGTGGTTTCAATCCAGATGGCGGCACGGCCTCGACCAAGATATTCGAGAACGGGATATTTTTAGCAAATGTGACCACTAATATCGGAACAAGTGAAACATACAAAGTATCAAATATGACCTTCAATGGGACTTTAAATGTATCAAGCGGAGACATAATGCTGGTGAATAGCAATCAACTACTGACTATAAACGGCACCACCATAATAAACGGCAGCTTGATCCCATTGAGCAACTCAACCATTAACACAGGCATCACTACGGATGCCAGCATAGGTGCTATTACAATCAATTCTGGAGGACTTTTCGGAAACAATACTAATTGGACGCTTACAAATAACGGGCATCTCACAGTCAACTCTGGAGGGACTTACAATGCCCCTAATGCCGCTGGTAGTTGGACTATCAACGGGGGTTCGAGTTTCTTCTTAAATTCTGGAGGAACCCTCAATCATAACAATGGCACAGTCACAATGAACTCTAACTTTTTTTTAAATCAGGGCAGCGGAACGGCTGTTTATAACAATGTTCTTGTGACCCAAAGCGGTGCAGAGACAGGGAGTGGTGGTATCACTATTGAAGGAACGCTGACCACTGCCGGTGGTAGAATACTCTTCATCAATTCAGCTGGTGCAACAAGAACAGTCTCATTCGGGACAGCAACTTCCTCGGGCGTCATTGTGAACTCTGGAGCGATCAGATTTGCTAATAATGGCGGTAGTTCCACATTTACGGCGATTAGTCCCAGCTTCCCATGGACATGGACTGGAAGCGATGCGACGTGGGATTCGGAATCAGGCACAGTAGTTCTCCAAAATGGAGTTTACAGCATGGCTCTCACAACAGGTGCGACTACAGGTAGGACGATACAAGTTGCAAATATGACGTTTAATAGCTCTGTGACAATCAGTCCAGGCGACACACTGAATGTTTCTAATACGAATATCACTTTCGTTATGAATGTCACGTTTAACGGAAACCAGACATTAAACGATTCCTATGTAAATGCGATATCCAACTTTGTTTTAAATGGCAGCAGCAATACCACATTGACAAATGTTACGTTACTAAACATCACACCCTCCGTGTCTGGAACAGCCAATCTAACAGTCAGGTGGAGGAATATAAAAGTCTTGGATGAAAACGGAGCGGCTATAAGCGGCGCAGTAGCGAATGTGACCCAGACCGGCACCACTGTGACAGGAACCACGGGCTCAGATGGGGCAATCTTGGCCATCGTGGAAGACTATCAGAATATTGGTGGTACCATCACCTTGAAAAGCGTAATTTTGAATGGTTCAAAGTCGGGATATCTAAATAATGCCTTCACAGATAACATGACATCCAGCGAGCGAGTAATTGTGCTTGCCCCGTCAGGCGGAGCAACTTCCGGATTCAACAACGGAACCGCCATTCAAGGCACACCACTATCTTCTACATTCACTCCTTCAGTAAAAGTCAATGGCCTGACTATCAGAGGTCCGTGGCAGGGTGTGCAAAACATAACAGTTTTAGACTCTTCTAGCAACGTCGTTGTCAACTTCACACACAACTTCACTGAAGGCGGCCTATCTCTGGGCTATCTCCAGCTTGAACGAGGCTCTGGCTACGTGGGCATAAACGGCGGGATATTCTCGCAGTTGTCCCATTTCAACAAGACTTTCACTTTGAATGTACCAGTCAGAGACGCTCTTTGCAATACACAGATATGCATCGGACAGGCCAGGACAAAGGCCACAGATTGTTTGTCTACGGATTGGAGTACTTATTCGTCAACCAAATCTGGGAACTTCTGTTTGGCGACGGTTAGTGGAACGGTTGTCAGAGACCAAGCAGATTTGACAAGCATTGTGGCCGTCCCAGAATTGGACTTTGTGTGGGTTCTGGTAATATTTGTAATTGCCTTTGGAATCTTTAGAGTTCGATCCTCATGAGGTCCTTGGCAGCATGGCTGTCCTTGAATATCTCCCTTGCCTCTTTCTCCAGGAACTTCTCGTCGTCATACCTGGCAGAGAAGTGCGACAGGTAGAGCTTTCCAACATCGGCCTTCTTAGCAATCTTGGCTGCGTCCTTTGATGTCATGTGTCCGTATTCATGGCTTCTATCTTTCAAATCGTCAGCATGAGTAGCTTCGCAAATGAAAACATCAGCATTCTTCGCATATTTTACAATATTCTCGTCAGGCCTTGTGTCTGTTACCATGCAGATCTTTGTCCCATTCCTTAGTGGTTTTATGTAATCCTTGAGATGGATCTTCTTTCCCTTCCATTCAATAGTGCCATTCTCTTTCAAATCTCGGCAGATAGGGCCCTCTTCAATCCCAATCTTCTTAAGCTTCTTGATATCTAGATTGTAACCCACCTTCTCCTCGAACACATATCCCAGACACGGAACAGTGTGGTCTGTCTTGAACGCTGTCATTGAGTAGTCCTGGTTCTCGAAAACCAACCCCTCCTTTGTAACTTCGTGGATTTTTATCGGATAGCCTGCCTTGAACAAGTCTCCCCAGTCAGTGAAAAAGCCCACAATCTCTTTTACGCCTTTCGGACCGTAGATATTCAATTCGTCCTCCCTACCTAGCGATTGTAATGTCTGAATCAACCCAGCCAAGCCGAGCACATGGTCCGCATGCAGGTGCGACAGGAATACATGCTGTATCTTGAATGGAGATATATCAGAGGAAAAGAGCTGTCGCTGTGTTCCTTCTCCACAGTCAAACAAGAATCGGTTGTTCAGGAACTTGAAGTGTATCGAGAAGGTGTTCCTGTTCTTCGTAGGAACTCCTGAAGATGTTCCCAGAAAAGTGATCTCTATCATATAATTTCAACCTTCTTTCTCACATCTATCACATTCCCAATACTCTATATACTTATGCTTTCCAGTCCATTTAACGATTTTTACTTTACCCAATGGACCCATAATGCTTTCCCCAACTTTCTTATACTTCCCCTTGCCTGTCGGAATCTGAAGCCTACCAAAATAATTAGTTCCTTTTCGCTTTCCACAAACAGTACATTTTCTATAAGTAGATGTTGTCATGATGATCATAATCCAATATCTCTACAATTTTATGTTCTTCATCTATCCTGTATATCAAGACAGACGAACCTATTTGTACCCTGCGCTTGTTTTCCATGGGTGCCCGCAGTGGTTTAAATCTATGAGGATTCTCTAAAATTTGTTTAATTTTCTTGTTCGCCATTTCAAGCTGCGGTTTATCTTTCTTTGATAGTTTAGAGAATGTTCTACTAACATGAGATTCAAGCTTAAGGGAATACATCCGTTCACTCCTTTAAGCCATATCTCTTAGCAAAGTTTTTGACGGGGATAAACTTACCCTTTTCAAACCTCTTTAGTTTTTCTATATATTCAGGTCTCAATTCAGGTTCCAATACTTCCTCTTCATATTCTTCAGCCATTTTGTTTATAGCTTCAGACTTGTCCTTGAGACCATACTTTGCCTTAACCATGTTTAGCACCCTGTTAGCTTTCTCAGATATTTGTATCATAGCTTGCGGCATGTAATCACCAAATATATTTAATATATACATGGTATATATATCTATCTTTTCAGACGCTTGAAGTATTCTATCTGTCTCAACCTAGCCTTGGCTTCCTTCAGGGTCTTGTAGGATCCCAATCTCCTTCGTTTCCCTTTGCGCTTGTGCTCGGAATATATCACGTAGAGGTTTCCGACTTTCCTTATCATAAGAAAAATAACTGCAGGCAGCTTTAAATATGTTATTTGTATCTCATTTGTATACAATAGTGATACTGATGAAGGTTCTTAAAGGACTATAGTATACTATTGTGCAGAAAGTGAACACAATGGTGGAAAAGGAGCAGAAAACGATAGTGGTCCACGCACGCCTGCCTCTGAAGATAGAGGAAGACCTGAAGCAGCTGATTTCAGACGGCTACTATTCAAACATGTCCGATGCTATGCGAGACGCGGCCAGGCGCCTTCTGCAAGATCACCAGCACCTGCTCCACGAGAAGAAGAAATCTGCCAAATTCGAACTAAAGGAGCTGAAACTGAAGCCAAGATAATGCGGATGCGGGGGGATATTAACAACGGTGGTAAGTCAACGGTGGCAATTCCCCCCATCCCACTACGGTGGGACTTATAATGTCAGAAGGAGTAATGAAAGTGTATGAGCGTTGAGGACGAGATTTTTGAGCTTTACAAGGAACTAGCGCCAGCCACAGCCTATGGCCAGGGAATAAAGGAATGCGCCGGCAAGATGTTCGTGCCCACGATAGAGAACAAGAAGAATGCCCTAGAGAAGATAGCAAAGCTTAGGAAAAAAACCAAGGACAAGCACCACTTGGCCATACTGAAGGCCTTTGAGACAGATCTGGAGATCGAGGAGCCCCAGCATCCAGTATCAGCAGCCTTCGGCGAGCTCTACAATTACCTGCTTTTAGAGGGGATAGAACCCCAGCACATGATACCTATAATTGAGGATTCGCTTATATATCTCAGGATAAGCAAGCTGCGCTTCGGCTCAAAGCCTTGGCCGATCGAGATAAAGATTTTAACTCTTAACAAGGCAAACGGTCTTTTGGAATTCATAGACGCCCTTCTGAAGCAAAGCAAGCATTCAAAGTTAAACGATAAACTTGAGGAATTGAAGCTTCAGACAGAGGACTACAAGAAATCCTTCCACGTCGATGGCATAAAGAACGGCGACTTCACCGAAGTCTACCCAATCCTCCAGAAGAGTGCAGGCAGCTTGGGAAGAAAGGAGATCTATCCCGCGATTCTGAAGTACATCTGGGGCATGCCTCTATCGCCAAAGGAGATAGAAAAGAGAGCCATGAAGCTTCTGGAAACCTACACTCCAAAGCTGCAGGAGTCGACCAGGCTTCTGGCAGAGAAGTACGGAGTCGAGCCCACAGTGGAGGCAGTGGAAGCCGCGATGAACAAGAACAGCGGCCTAAAGAAGACAGATTTGATAAAGATCGTGCAGGTTCTGAGAAAAGATCTCCAACCCCTGGCTGAAAAGAAGCTTGTTAGAATAACGCCAAACTATATTGTCAAGATAATAGAGACACCGAAATTCCTGGTTAACTTCACACCCACTGCTGCCATGCAGCCTGTGATGACCTTCACCAAGAAGCCCTACAATTTCTTCTTTGTGACCACTGAGGGATCAGGAAGCCCAGAGCTGTCTGTGCCAGAGATTGTGAACACCCTGATACACGAGGAATACGGCCATTGTGTCAACTTCTCAAATTCCGCTGACCCGAAATTCCAGAAGATAAAGTCAAAGCTTGATCTTTTGGATATGCCCTTCTCCACGGCGCTTTCCGAGGGCTATGCCTTCTACATTGAGACCATAGAGAACTTGGACAGGCTGGAAGACCCAGAATATATAAGCGAGCTGCACAAGATTTTCCAGAGATATGGAGACCCATACCAATCAATAGAGGAGATGCGCTTTGCTCTCTACAAGTGGAAGGTTCTGAGATATATCAGGGCCATATTTGACGTATGGGTGAACCTGGACAAGAAGAATATGTACGAGATAGTAGAATGGGCGCATGAGAAAACAGGCCTGAGCAAGAAACTGATTCACAACCAGAACTTCTTCTTTCAGGCAAACCCAGGCTGGACACCCAACTATCCAATGATCGGCCACATGATTGCAGAGCTTCGGGAAAAAGCTGAGAAAAAGGGAATCGATAGGGTCGAGTTCAACACCTATGTCTCAGCAATGGGTTTCGCACCGATCTATATTCTTACAGGTAGGATAGAAGACTTCATAAAGAACTACAAATCCGAGACCAAAGAGAAATAACTAGAATCTCTTCCTCTTCCCAATCCTCTTTCTTGCCTGTTTCTTGTGGTGCTTTGTTCCCCATTTTTTCATGATTATCACCAACATTATGCAACGTTAAGCATTTATTTCTTTGCTTCTTTCAGATATCATCATGAAATACAAGACTACGGCAGACATTCCTGTCCCACACAAGATGGTGGACCAGGTCATAGGACAGGAGAAGGGCGTGGAGATAATCAAAAAAGCTGCTGCGCAAAAGAGGAACGTCCTGCTTATTGGCAATCCAGGCACAGGAAAATCCATGCTTGCCCAGGCCATGGCAGAGCTATTACCTGCGGAACAATTGGAAGACATCATAATCTACCCGAATTTCGATGACGAGAATAATCCTAAGGTGAAGATGGTCCCTGCCGGCCAGGGAAGAAAGATAATCAATGAGGGCAAGAAGCCAGTGCAGCAGGATGAGATGAAGCCAAACACTGGCCCGCTGCTTCTGTTCTCACTTATTTTTGCAATAGGCATAGCCTTGGCAATCCAATATAAGATTTTCTCTGACATCATACTGGCAGCGCTGATTGTAGTCGGCGGAATATTTCTGGCCATATTGGTGTTTGCAAGCGCGTTCGCCACAAGCCTCAAGACGATGCGTTTTGGCGGAGTAAGAGAGGTACCAGCCAAAATCCTGGTTGACAACTCTGACAAGAAGATCGCACCCTATGTGGATGCCACTGGAGCAAGAGCTGGATCGCTTCTAGGAGATGTGAGGCACGATCCGTATCAATGTATTCCAGCTAGCGAATTTGTATATCTAGATAATGGAAAACCAGTCAAAATAGAAGAACTTGTTGATCCATTATTTAATGGAAAAAATAAAATTGAACTAGAAATCTCATCAATACCAATATACGGTGGTTTTGATGAGAAATTTGACATTGACACCACTAAAGCCTTTAGCGTCTATAGAAGGCATTATTCTGGAGACATAATCGAGATAGAAACAAAACTTGGTAACAAAATAAGGGTAACACCCAACCATCCTTTGGCGATGCTAGATAAGTCGCTTGGTATAGAATACTCTGAAGCAGAAAATATCAAAGAAGGACAATATTTAATAACTCCTAATTCTCTTCATTTAGGTGATAGTTCAACCACAGAACCAATTGAATTATATGCAGATATATTGGCGGACGCCTATGTCGGTGAAAGAAGGGTAGATTTCAAGTTTGCCAGAGACTTTAAGATAAAAACAGTTACAGATGACATAAAGAAGGCAGGATATGATCCGACTACTAGAATGAAGACTTATACACTGATTGGTCTGAATTCCGCATCATTTGTAAGACATTTGCATGAAATTGGTCTCATGGAGGAAAAAACTAAGAGAATACCATCTTTCATATTTGAGTTAAACAGGGATCTTATAGCGGGCTTTGTCTCTAGACTTCTGTCCCTAGACGGTTATGTTGGTAAAAATGGTCAATTTGAAATACTCCAGGCGAATAAAGACCTTTTAATCGATCTCAAGGTGCTACTACTGAAATTGGGAATCAAGGCTTCTTGGAGGACAAGAATAGATAGAGGTTTCAAAAAAGGAAATATACAAAATAAGCTTGTTTGGGCAAACTTTGAGTGGGCGAGATTATACTATGAACTGACAGTGAATCCAATACATAGAAAGAATTTAGAGATTTATTTCAAGGATGTTAATTCTGGGCACGTTGCCTTTCATGATGAAATGCCAATAGATTTTGAATATCTGGAGCAGATTAGAAGCAGTATAGGGGTGTCAAAAGAGAAGATGCATCCAGAATATTATGCTTTGAATCAATCTTTAGCAAGTTCCAAAACACCAACTAGGCAATCATTACTAACAATTACTAACTCCATTAAACAATATTCAAGTGAACTTTCGGAGAAATTGAATCTCCTAATCAATGGCAATTATGCATTCGATAAAATAGTCTCCATAAAGAAAGTGCCTTATGAGGGATACGTCTACAACTTAACAACTCTAACCGGAAACTATTTAGTCAACGGAATTTTAACTCATAATTCCGGCGGACTCGGGACGCCGGCGCACATGAGAGTAGAAGCGGGCGCGATACACAGGGCAAACAAAGGAGTGCTGTTCATAGATGAAGTGGCCACGCTTTCACCGAAATCCCAGCAGGAGCTGCTGACCGCGATGCAGGAGAAGAAATATTCAATCACTGGGCAATCCGAGTTATCCTCAGGAGCCATGGTAAGGACTGATCCAGTGCCATGCGACTTCCTGTTGATCTTGTCTGGAAATTATTTTGACTTAGCGCAGATGCACCCGGCCTTGCGATCCAGGATAAGAGGTTATGGTTATGAGGTTTATCTGAACGACACCATAGAAGATACACCTGCAAACAGGGAAAAGATTGTCAGATTTATCGCGCAAGAAGTGGTAAAGGACGGAAAAATACCACACTTTGACCGAGAGGCAGTGGAGGAGATAATGTTCGAGGCAAGGAGACGGGCCGGCAGAAAGAACAAATTGACCTTACAGCTAAGAGATTTGGGCGGCCTAGTGAGAGCAGCGGGAGACGTGGCCAAGACAAAGCACGCTAAACTAGTCACGAGAGACCATGTTATCGAAGCAAAGAAACTGGCCCGAACTCTTGAGCAGCAGATTGCTGACAAGGCCATAGACGTGAAGAAGGAGTATGGCGTCTTGTCTACTAAGGGATTCACTATTGGGAAGATAAACGGCCTTGCTGTGATGGGCAGTTCGATGGTCGGATCCATGGGCGGACTGGTGATGCCGATAGAAGCAGAAGTCGCCCCGGCTCTATCTCCGAAAGATGCGAAGCTGATTGCCACAGGAAAATTGGGAGAGATAGCAAAGGAGGCTGTCCAGAACGTGTCGGCGATAATCAAGAAATACAAGGGAACAGACATTGCCAACTTTGACATACACATACAGTTCCTGCAGTCTTACGAGGGGGTAGAGGGAGATTCCGCATCCGTTTCAGTGGCCACAGCCGTGATATCTGCTTTGGAGAGGATCCCAATAGATCAGTCAATAGCGATGACTGGTTCGCTTTCAGTAAAGGGCGAGGTGCTTCCTGTCGGCGGCATCACTGAAAAGGTGGAGGCTGCAATCGACGCCGGTCTGAAAACAGTCATAATTCCAGAATCGAACAAGGACGACATTGTTCTGAACAAGAAAAAACTGGGCAAGATAAAGATAATAACGGCAAGGGATCTCTCAGACGTTCTGCAGCACTCACTGAAGCAGGGCAAAGAAAGAGATGAACTCATCAAAAAGATATCAAAGATAACTAAAGCCTAATTTTTGACAATGAAAACCATCCGGACTTTATCAAGAGGATTTCTAGAATCATAAAGTATGTCATCTATCTCAAAATAATCTAAAACTTTGAAACCCGAATCCAATAACACCTGTCTAAGTTCATCCTTTGTCCAATACTTTTTGAATCTCTTATGATTTCCAGAATAATCGGTTTTTTCAAACCAATCCTCTCTGCTTTCATTTGATTTGCTAGTTCCGATATAGACAACACCATTTGGTTTTAACAGAGTCTTCATTTTCTTTAGTACTTCCATCGCGTCAGCCTTTGGAAATAGATGTATAAACGACTGGGCGAATATTGCATCGAAAGTACCGTCAAAATTCGTCTTAAGAAAATCTCCTCTAATTACCACAGCGGCAGGATTCCTAGCCTTGGCAAATTTTACCATTTCTTTGGATAGGTCTATCCCTGTGACTGTGAATCCGTTAGATATGAATATAGAAGTGTCAAGTCCAACAGCACAGCCGACATCAAGAACTTTTTTGCCAGTCTTTATAAACTTGGTAAATCTTAGAACAAGAGATCTGTTATATTCTTTCCGCGAGTTTACCTTTTCTTCGTACTCTTTTGCAAGGTTGTCATATAGCTGGCTATGAACACTTATGTAATTCATTAAACACCTTTAAAGCCTGACAGAAACAAAGTCCTTGACAACTATTATCTTATTATAAGGAACCTTCCTCACCTGCTTGCCAGATCCTATAAAGATGGACCTGTTCTTAGCATTTACTTCTGATATCTCACCGACAAACTTGCCCTCAGCATCATACACTTCCAATTTCTTCCTGAGTTTCGGAGCCACATACCTGTCTATGTACACTCTTCTCACTATGCTGACACCAACCACTGTGAAGATGAACACCACGACCACCCACGCGAGGAACTCGTCCAGCTGTATGAATCCAAACACCAAATCAGTGGCCTTGAGTATGACTATCCAGAGCGCAAGTACTGTGACTATGGAGAGCAGGTATTTCCTGATCTGCTGCAGCTCCTTCCTATAGCCCATGTCTCCAATCCTTCCAATGAAAAAGAGTATTATTCCGACTATGAACAGGTTGATGAACCCGCTGACAAAGCCAGCGCTGATCTGTATTGGACTTGCCGCTGCCAATGTCTTGATTTTCTCAAAGCCTGCCCAGACAGACAATATTATCGTTAGGAACGAGCCCACGTATAGAGGGAACGAGGCCCTCTCTATGCTCGTGGTCTCTCTGAAATTTCGGAATGCGTTGATTATCGGGTCTTCAAGCCCGAATCCTTTAAGCAATAGGTAAAAACCGATCGTCAGGACAATAAGTCTAGCGCCAACATCCTGCAGGAACGCGATCGTAAGTAGGATCACTCCTGGTAGACCGAATACGATCCTTGCAAAGTGCGGGTCTCTTAATACCTGTTTCAAGACATAGTAGCCCCTTTCCAGTTCAGCCGCCTGTTTTACAATCACAACCTTCTTCGAAAGGATTTTGATCCTAGACTGCAATATTGGGATAAGCTCCTCATCATCAGCACCGTCGCTGACTAAAAATATACCATCAATCTTCTTGTATTTCTTCATCACCTGTTCAAGCTGCGCCAGGATAATCTTGTCTGCCTTGTAACCTCGGCTTGCATGACCGGTTAGGGTTACAATATCCACGGCATCCTTTCCTAACTCGTCGTAGGTCTTAACCGCCTCAAAAACAGCATTAGCATCTGATTCTGTCGGGTCAACAATCAGGAGCTGTTTGGCTGCTTCCAGATTCTTCTGCTTGCCGATTATGGGTCCCGGAATCTTGGCCTTCTTGCCAAAATCATCGTCCCTATCGACGCTTACAACTAATATCTTTGACATAATATCGGTGGCTCGTTTTCCTTAGGTCTGTGAGTATTTAAATACCATCTACTTTTATAGTATCCAAGACTTATAAGGTTATTACGGTGAACAAATGAAATCGCATGAAAAACAGGCAGCCTTGTTCCTAGTCCTCATAGCATTTGTCATAGTAGCATTAGCAGCGTCATTCGTTTTCAAGTTCATAAGTCTTCTGACCGTATTGATCGTGATACTCATTTTCCTTTTAGTCATGTACACGCAGGTCAACACATTTTTTGCACAGCTCCGTGAGTACGAGAGGGCGGTGGTGTTTCGTTTCGGCAAGTTCAACAGGGTAGTCGGCCCCGGATGGTACTTCTTCTTCCCGTTTGTGGAGACATATGAAAGAGTGGAGCTCAGGATAAGGACTATAGACATCAAAGCCCAGGACGTAATCACGAAGGACAACATAAAGTTGAAACTAGATGCCATTATCTATCTTAAGGTAAAGGACCCCAAGGCTGCTATCCTCAACGTAGAAGACTACGAGGCTTCTGCGACAAGCTATGTGCAGGCGAGCATCCGAGACGTAATCGGAAAGACGCCCCTGTCTGATGCAATTGCAAAGGTGGATCAGATAAACATCAAGCTAAAGGAAGAGCTCAGGAACCAGGCGAAACACTGGGGAGTGGAAGTGGAGTCTGTCGAGATCCAGGACATACAGCTGCCAGAGAACCTCCAGACAGCCATGCACGAGAGAAGCGCGGCAGAGCAGAGAAAGTATGCTGCAAAGGAGATGGCCGAAGGAAAGAAGATCACAATCGAGGCCATACAGGAGGCAGCAGGAAAGCTCACAAATCCTTCTTTACAGTATCTATATTTACAGGCATTGGAAAAAGTGGCGGAGGGAAAATCAAACAAGATCATCTTCCCACTGGAGCTCTCAAAGCTGGCCTCAGGTCTGTCAGCCAAGTTAGGAGAGTCACTGCCAAGGGCGCAGGAAGAGCTTTCTGACAAGTACGAGGAGCTTAGGAGAGAGGGGAAGGCAAAGGACGCGATTATCGACGCACTAAGGAAAGAGTACGGGCTTTCAAAGGAGAAGCCGAAGAAGAGGAGATAAAATGGCAACTAGAAATGTTGCTGAACAGGGCGAGAGGAAAGAGAAGCCAGTCAAGAAATTAGAATTACCAAGAGTTAGAAAGATTGAAGCTGACTTTCTACAACATCTGGGCGGAAAACAGGGGCAGCGCAACCGAAGCCAGAAGGGTTGAAGCAGAGAAGAAAAAAGTACACGACAAAGGCGACAGTCTTTAAACCGACACCTCTATTAACGCTCCAATAGCAATCAGAGCCACACTTATTGCCATGTAGATAAACGAATCCATGAGCACTCTTTTGAATTCTCCGGAAAGTATCTGTTCTCTAACTATGGCGACAGACAATATCCCACCGGCGACAGCTCCGAAGAAATAGCCCCCGAATTCGAATATCCCGTGCGGCAAAAGTCTTAGAAGAGTCCAGGGCAGGGCAACAGCATAGTTTGTTATTATGTTTCCTTCAGCTATCTGTATCGCTCCAAACGCAGTTGGATTTTCAGCTATCTTCCCAACCAATGTCCCGATAATCGTGGCGTTCCAGGCTATAAGGAAAACAGCGCCGGCTCCCAAAACAAAGGAGAATATGAACGCCAAAGCCAGAACTTCCAGATTATTGAAGAGTATGTTTATGAAAGTGAACTGTGGAGACACAGCATTAGAAGCCCCATTGCCGCCTCCACTAAACTGCCCCAATGCCTGCCCTCTTATTGCCACAGAACTGCATCCTGGGTCAGAGATTATCCCTCGCGTGCACAAGTCGTCAAGCTGGTCTGAAAACAGGCTCTTAGTGGTGTTCTGTGGAAGGAAGACATAGAGCAAGGAAGATGCGAAGATCACAGACAGGAAAAAGAAAGCATAGATCTTTATTACTTCATTATGGCGGCTTATGAAATTCTTGCCCTGCTTCTTTTCCTCAAAGTCGAATACCCTTATGAAGAATGGAGCGGCACCCATGGATATGAACGCAACCAGAAGAAAACCGCCACGCGCCCCACCGATCTGCAGAGTCATAAGGCCCGCTGCTATCGTAAACAAGAAGCCCAGCCAGAATGTTTCCCACGGCCTTTTTTCAGCTTTGTCTGGCTCCAACATAGATTCGAGCATGATACAATTAGCGCATCCATATTTAAATACCCTTAAACAGAATACTATTACTCATTCTAGGTGATTTGGTGATTCTACCCGGAGACTATGTAGCAGAGGCAGAGGAATATCTCCCAGGCTACGGCGTCTATTCTGACGGTGACAAGCTTTTCTCCTCAGCAGCAGGCGAACTTGTTCTGGACCCAAAGACGCACACTGCGCAGGTAAAACCAGCCACTAGAGTGGCAAAGCTCCAGGATGTCGGAACAGTAACTCTCGGAGTGATAGCGGACATAATGTCTGAGAGCGTGGCCATGGTGGATATGATGGCGATAAAAACAGATAAGACAGACTACGCAGTCAATGGGACAACAGCTATCTTACACATAAAGGACGTCCAGAACTCTTTCACTGAGAATCTAAGAGAGGAGTTCAGGATCGGCGACATTGTTAGGGTAAAGGTAATCGAAGTAAGTCCGCACACAGTCAGACTCACAACAGCAGCTCCGAATCTGGGAGTGATAAAAGCATACTGCATTCACTGCAGGAGACCTTTGATAAAGGAAGGCACAAGGCTCACATGCCCGGAATGCAAGTGTGTTGAACATCGAAAGCTGGCAAGCGATTATGATTCTGGAAAGGTTCTATAGGTGAAAACATGGAATACAAAGTATTATCGGAAAAGAAGAACGAGATGGAGTTCGAGCTCAGGGGAGAAGACCACTCTTTTGGAAACCTTCTGTTGAGCAAGCTCCTAGAGAACGAAGACGTGGAAGTCGCCACATACGCAGTAAAGCACCCCCAGGTGGGATCGCCTTACTTCTTTGTCAAGACAAGGAAGGGCGAGCCGAAGAAGGCAGTGAAAGAGGCTCTCGAGTCTCTGAAGAAAGACATAAAGGCCCTGGGACGATGAAGCTCTTAGATAAATACCTCCCAAAGAAAAAACCGAAGAAGCCGTTCTCCATAGTAGAAGAATTCAAGGACTGGATCTATTCACTGGTAATAGCTGCAGTAATATATTTCATACTCCTTCCAGCCATTCTTGGGACAAGCTCGCCCATGGTTGTGGTTTCCTCCTGCTCTGAAAAAGGTTACATAAACATAGGAGACATCCTAGTTATACACGGAATTGACATAAAAGATATCGTAGCACCAACCGCGAATGTTTCCCAATTCAATGACTTCACATACGAGTTCAATCAGAACAACGAAATCGCTAGGATATTTGTCAACAGCATCCCGCTAGCTTTGGACAGGAACAGCGACATAATAGTATATTCTGCCAGGCCATCTGGAGCGCAGATTATACACAGGGTTTTCGCGAAAATATATGACCAGTCAACGCAGCAATACTACTTGATTACGAAGGGAGACGCCAACAATGTGCCAGACCAGCTCTCTCGCAATGGGGGCACCTGCGTCAAAAGCAACATAGGCGGATGTATAAGCGATGCGATAACAAAGGACAATCTGGTCGGAAAGAAAATACTGGTCAATGTCCCGCTGCTCGGCCACGTGAAACTCTTCTTCTGCGACATAACTAGGTTGTGCGACGGCCATGCGAACCTCGGGACAAACTACCAGTACAAGCTCAGCTGCTAGAGTCTGATGGGTCTAGTAAAAACAATAGAAAGTGGTTTTGGGTTTTCTTTATAGCGAGCCTATTATAGCGCCCATGACAATCAGGTTGACCAGGTGGTGCCCGACAACTACATAGTAGTATGTCCAGGACCTGCCCTCAAAGAAGACATGACTGAGTGCGCTTGTGGCGAAAAAGCCCAGCCAAACCCAGAATCCTAGCATTACTCCGTCCATTAGTGTGTGGTTTCCCAACAACAAGGACAGGACATATGCAGTTACTGCGGCGCCTACGTACATTGCCAAGTAACTAGGCATCATCTTCTTCTGCATGGCCTTCATTTCAGACTTATTAGGCATCTTCATGCCTATGGCGTGCATCCACTTCTTCCCGAAAAAGTTCGGGGAGTACCAAGCCATACCAATTATCATGCTTGCTATGCCGGCTACTAGAATAGCTACATAGTTTACGATGACCATGGTTCTAAAGAGCGGTTTGGGGTTTATAAACTATAGCTTTTTAAAGGATCCTCGAGTAATAAAAATATATGTTCGAAACAGAGTACTCGACCCAGATATTGGCGTCCTTAATGATTGCGACATTATTGGGTTCTATATTGGTCTCTTTTACTACGCTCTCTATAACTGGCGCTTATACGATAGACTTTAGCAAACTGTTTAACCTCAGCAAGTGGTTTACTAAACCCATAATATCAAAAACGCCAACAACCACGACTAGCACATCCTCTTTGTCAACATGCGACGGTTCTGTGTCTGCAAGCCAATATGTGGTCGGATATAATCCAACAACTACCGGTACGGACTATAAGACAAGTGCCCGAGGAGTCACTTTAACTCCTGCTAACCTTAGCAATATCTTAAGCAAGAAAACAATAAACGCATATGTGTCCGGAAGCTCGAAGAGTTATCAGCAGCAGGAAGAAATAAGAATTTCCTATTACCCTCAATCAACAACCGACTTTGTGAATTATAATGAGGCATCGTCACCATCGGGGCACGGCCTCTACTTCAAAGCGCCTTATGGTGAAATCCGCTACATGCTCAACTTCTCGGTCTCTGGCGAGGGAATACCGACGAATTACACCGCCTATAATGAGGCCCCGACTATAACATTTAATGGTTACAACTTCGCGATTGACGCGCTGAGGTTGCAGAGCGGAAATTTGGATGTTTATTCTGGCACAAGGGTGGAGGTTACAGAAGGACAGACAATCACAGTCGGAAATGCCACAATCAACCTGCAGTCAATCGTACAGGTATCAGATGCTTCTGGCACTCATTTTGTAGCGGTTATACAGGTAACTAAAGGCACGTCAACAGAAACCCAGACAGTACTCAGACTAACTGGTTTTGAATTCCTTGCCTCATCAGGAGGCTCTGTTCCGATATATGCTGAAGAGATGATATATGGTGCATCAGGTGGAAGCAAAGTTATTTTGCGGGTCGGCGGCCCTAGAGTTACATTTCGCACAGGTCAGTCATTCACATTGGATCCTTCATGGACTGTAGATTCGGTTGAAATAATTGGCACTCCGACTTATGATCCTGCATCATTTAACCACGTTGGTGCACTGAGGAGCGTAGTCCTAAAGTATGGTAATCCATCTGGTGCAACGCCTTTAGCCAGAGGCACATTCGATGGAAGTGTGCAGAACGGTCTTGCTAAGGATATAGCAGTTCACGGTCCGAAGAATCCTGCTGGAACCTCAAGCTGGAATCTCAAATCAACAGGATACTGTCCAACTGTTCATTCTACAAATGTCACATTCTGGGGCATGGGTACTCCGCCTTCTGGCACCTCAACAATAAAGGTAACTTGGACAGACAGAGACGGAATCAAGAATGAGCTGGCACCTGTTGACAGAACCTATTTAAATCTCTCAGCAATTGGAGACGATGTTGGTTTAGTGCTTGGATCACTACCATATACAGTGGTAAACGACAAGGTGATTTACTTCCAGGGGATAGACCAGCTGGTATCTGGAGGAAACACACAGTATACACCAGTCTTCAGGATCGGAGGCATAAACGGCTTCTCGATAAATGGAGACACAGTGACCTCTAACTTTACACCATCCTCTTCAAATCAGCTAATTTCTAAGATTTCATATACGGGTGGAACATCGGGCACCAAATTAGAATGCCAGGTTTTGATTACAGGTGCAGCTTCTGTTACCTTGAAGAGCTCTGCTACCTGTGATTTGAAGCCGGATTATGTAACAGTAGGACCGAAGAGCACGTTTAGTAAAGCCACTGCCACATCTGCTCCTGCTTTAGATCTCAGATATGTGGGCTCTAACAACGGCAATATGCTGACTGTGGATAATAACAATAGACCCTATGTTTCTGTCTATGATCCTGCTCTTAGTGGACTTTCTAGTGTCTTTAATGTTTGGTATGATGACACTTCGGCTTCTAGCGGGGATGACAATGGAACAACCACGGGATTGAAATCTTATCGTTCATCGATTCCCACGACACCTCCTGGTGTTCAAAATACATTTGTTTACATAGACCAGTCAAAGACGACCATCTATGAGCCTGATCAGTATCATATATCAGAGGGGGGTTCTGAGTTATCTACGGTTAATAACAGCATATTAACGGTTACATTATATGAAAGCGTGCCGTCATCGCTTGTGGTGATAAACGCGGAAAATACAACTATCACTCCGCCATCCCCACTGACTGCCTTTTCGATAGAGTCCTGCAACGGTTATGAGTCTACCATAAGGAACACAGGAGACACCACACTTACTGCAAATGCAGATATATATAACGCTGCTAATGACAATAAGATAGGTTATTTCAACTTCGCCAGCAAAAACCTGGCTGCAGGCGCTGTTTCTAAGTACTCGATCTATGACAACACTGGTTTACCGCGAACATCGACCAACGCTGTAACAGGCACGCTTAAGATAATTGATCCAGATTATCCAGCATACAGATTTGTCTGCTCGACAGGCGCTGCGTTTTCAATAAATTCCTGCAACGGCTATTCTGCTTCAATAAAGAACACTGGAACCACAAAGCTGACGGCAAACGCTGACATATATGATTCCACTGGCAAGAAAGTGGGCTATCTAAACTTTGGAAGAACCAACATAGACATCAGTGCCACAGCAACTGTGGCTATATATAATATCTACAATGCGCAGCTTACCCAGTACTCTGCCATAATCGGCAATTTCAAGATAACTGATTCAGATTATCCAGAATATGCACTAGCCTGCTCCTCTGGTAAGGACACCACAAAGCCCCAGATAACAGAGGATTATGTGACACCAACCTCTATAGGCATTTATGACGGAGCCACCCACAGGATATCTGCCACAGACAATGTCGGCCTCAAGAAGATAGAGTTCATAGAACCGGACGCTGACGTTGGTACCGGGATAGTAAGCACGACCTGTGACATCTCCGGAACAACAGCCACCTGCACAGTAAGGACAGAGCAGAAGTTGAGCAGTGGATATATCTATCCAAAAGTGAGTTCCGCCTCTTGTGTCGTTACAAGCAATGGAAAGTCGGCAACCTGCACAGCCACTTTGATAGTAGGAAACACATTTACATATTCTGCAAGGGTCACTGATACGTCAAGCAATGTGCAGACTGACACCTATAGCACAGAAACGGTCAGGCCTCTAAATGTGCAATATGCGACAAAGGGCCCTGATCCAAGTGTCGTGGGCAATACCATAGGGATCATACATCCATGGAATGACGGCAGTACTTTCTGGGCGATAAATGTCTATGTAGACGGCCAGAAGAAGACGACGGGTATCTCTGCTACTTACACCTGTGGCGGTACTTCAAGCGGGCTTAGCGCCGGCAGCTGTTATATATTAACTTCAGACAAAATAGGTTCGTCACATACATACTATGCAGAGGGATTTGACACGCATGGCGTGCTGGTTATAAGCGACCCACAGGCAGGCACAAAGAGCTACACCGCCCAATAACCTTTTTAAACATCCCCTGATTTCTATTTCCTATGAAAGGCCAAGGCTCTCTCGAATACCTGATAATAGTAGCCGCCGTATTGGCTATAGGCGCCGTGGTGGTTCTGTTCTTGACAGGCGCCTTCGGAAGCACTCAGAACTCTGCCAAGTTCAATGAGTGCAAGAACGCAGCCGCTCAGTGCAAGTCGTCGCACTTGTTAAGTCCAGCAGACCCGTGCTATATCTGTGATACTTCCTGCACAGATGCCGCCAGCAAAGACCTAATTACTGGCGCAGTCATTGCTCCGAATACTCCAAGAGCGAACTTGGACCACGCCACCGCCGTCTATTTATGTTCACAAGGATCAGCCGACAAGATATTCCCAGGCGGAGGAGGTGGAGGTACTGGCGGGGCGACAGACACCACAAAGCCGATAATAACAGCCGACTCAATCTCGCCGAATCCATCCACAGTAGGACAGAACATTATTCAGACCATATCAGCTACAGACAATGTCGGTCTAAAGACAATTGAGTTTGTCATCAACGGCGCTTCGCAGTACACCTGCACTATTACTGGAACAACTGCGTCATGTACAAGCGGATCTTCCTGCACAGTCACAAACAATGGGGCAGCTGCCACATGTACGGCTGACAGTGGTGCAACAAAGACTGCAAGCACCTTCACATATTCTGCAAAGGTCACAGATACATCTAACAATGTGCAGACAGACACAGGCGGAACAGGCACAATTAATGCCGCTTCTTCGACCTGCACTAATGGCGCAACGCAGTCATGCACTCTATCTGGTGGCGGATCAGGAACCCAGACCTGTACAGCTGGAGCATGGGGGACATGCACCGCTTCATCTTCCTCTTTCGCAGTAAGCGTCACAGCAACCAAGAGATCAGGCAGCAATCCGACAATATATGATATAGTTGCCACAGTCACCCCGGGCGGCAAGAGCATAAGTTCAATTAATGTTTATTACGACGGCACACTGAAAAACACGTGCAACACCGGCACCACTTGCTCATATGCACCCATATTCGCCAATAGCGACGTCGGAACATCCCATACTTACAACGCAGACGCAACTGCCACCGACAACACAGTTGTGAAAGACCCCGCATCTGGAACGAAGAGCTTCACAGTAGCTGCCGTATCTTCATCTAGTTGTACTAATGGAGCGATACGCACATGCACCACAAGCACAGTCGCATCTGGGGCTCAGAAGTGCACAAGCAATGCCTGGAGCACATGCTCCACCAATCCGGTGATAACTACGACAGCAACGATAGTGTCTGGCGAGTTCCAGCATTCAGTGAACATACTCGCCCCAAACGGCCTGAAGACAGTGACCTGGACAGCCAGCCCGTTCGGATCGGCGTATTATTTCTACTGCAGCGTCACGAGTGGGACATTCTCATGCAGGCAGGTCACGCAGATTACTGGGGCGACCAGCGACTGCCAATCAAGCACAGGCAACCCGACCTCCCTGACTTGCACCGTAAAGAAGGCCACTACCGTATCCTCTGGTACTGCAGTAACATACTCTGCAACAGCCGACTATCTGCAGACTACACCGGTCACGGACAGCGGCTCCTTCACAGCTTAAGTGATAACATGAAAGGACAAGGCTCGCTCGAATATCTAATCATAATAGCCGCTGTTCTCCTTGTATCTGGAATAGTAGTCCTTGTCGTCACCGGTTCGTTCGGTGTGCAGCAGAACAATGTCGTCTACAACGCCTGCAAGCAGGCGGCAAAGGAATGTTCTCTTGCGCTTTCTGTAGATCAAGCAGCCAAATGCGACTTCTGCGATTCCTCCTGTACTGATCCCACCACAAACAAGGAGGCGTTCACAAACGCGATAAGCTGGTGCAAGCAGGGCAGGCAGGACTGCATATATCTTGGATCCACGACATGCACAGCTCCGACGAAGCCGAACACTGGCGCACCGACAGTAACCCTGACAGTCTCCCCAAGCTCGGTGGCGATTGATGACGACTTACAGATACAGATAATTGCCACAGACAATGATGGCGTGGCGCAGGTGAACTTCAGCTCCAAGCTCAGGGGAGCCGCTGCTGACAACAAAATCTCTTGTCCGATAACAGCAGATACTTCCGGCGCAGCCTGCGGAACCTCTGGTTTCACATGTAAAGCTTCAAACAGCAGATCAAAAGTCGAGTGCACCTGGAATGGCAAGGCCACCGTGGCAAACAAGGGTGTGACAGATTATTATGCAAATGCCACTGATACTGGCGGTCTTATAGGCGTGGCCTCATCTACCTCAGCCACATCCAGCACACTTACTGTGGTATCTGCGAATTCCTGCGACGGCACCACTAGCAGTGTCTGCTCCGTATCAGTCTCAGCGGCGAAGAGCTGTATACAGCCATATACCGGTACCATCCTGACGTATACAGTGACCAAAGATAGCGCGGCCGCCGCAAAAGCGAATATACAACTTTATGCACATCCAGCAAGCGGGACAACAGCATATGTTGGCCCAACCAAGCTGACTACTGATGCGCAGGGCAAGGCCACAGTCACTGTCGGCTTCGGCCAATCAATGTTCCCGACAGGAACGCCTTGTAATACAGCAAGTCTACCACAAGGGGGGTCAATACCGTCAAGCTACTGCAATGTGAGGGTTGAAAGCTATACCCTAGCCGATGATGGTTCTACTCCAACGAGTAGCACAAATACCCCCAACTCCGGCGAAATAACAGTCAAAGTGGATGGCAGTTGCGGAGCTGGGGACAAGATAGACTTCATGGAGCCGAAGATAGATGTGACAGCACAGCCACCAGTGATATCTAACGGCGGATCATCTCTGACATTCACTGCGAGTACATATGACAATCCAAACAATGCCAATTCCCTTGTCACAGGAGTGAGCGAATTCTGCTTCTATATAGACGACGTTAAGGATTCCTGCTCTACAAGCTCAGGTCTGGCCGATGCGAAGTCCTCAAGCACCGCTGTGGCGTTCAGCGTAACAAAGACCATTGCAAACGGTGATCATACGTTTGAGTTCAGGGCGTATGATTCCTCGCCTCTGAAGAACGGCCGTAGCACAGGAAAGCAGAAGTTTAGGGTAGGATATCCAGAGATAATACTCACATTCGCGGTTGATTATGCCAACGCTCCGGAAAGGTTTAATTATATCGCCAGAAGCGGCTGCAGTTGGGGCACAACCGCCTCTTCTGCAGGCGAGAAGGTCTTTAGCTGCACTGCCGCAGGATTGGCCGCATCCACCACCAACCTGGGGGCAGATTCAGCAGGAGGAGGTTCCGCGTTTCTGGGCGGTGTTTTAGTCAACATGGCCCTAGATGGCATCTTGGGTTCCGCCACAAGCTCGAAGGCTTATTATGACCCATGGTATGGAATCTCATTAAGCTCCGGACTCATTAGCGTAGGAACCTATGCAACCTGCGCTGGATATGTAGGCTATGACACCTGCTGCAGCGGTTCTGCAACAGGATCCACATGCGCCGGGATCCAATATACAAATATATGCAAGCAGTCTGCAAAGACATGCAAGTTTTACACTAGCTCCAGTTCCAATGCCTGCGGTACGTCTCAGACAATAACCTGCAGCGGCACCTGGTTCGGAACAAAACAGACAGGTAGTTACGTTTCACCACCATATTATAATGGTTTCTCATCTGTGGGCGGATTAAATGACAATACAAACATATTGACAATAGATGCAGCCTCCGGATACAAGATAAACGGCGGAGGAATAGCAACGGGCGACATAAATGGAGACGGAAAGGATGACATCATAATTGCGGCCACCCAGGCTGATAAGGATACATTTTCACCTACTACTAGTTCACTTACTAGTAGTGACGGTGCAGACAACTTTAGATTCAGGGTCGGATGGGACTGCAAGTCTGGCGCAGCCGGACAGGATGAGAATCTTGTTTACTGCTCATCTTGGGGTCCGATACAGCAGACTTCAGCCAGCCCCGGAAACTCCGAGAGGGGTGCTGATGTGGCTATAACAGACATAAAAGATAGCAACGGCGTGACAAAGCGCGTGGTTGTTTTGGGATCGGTGGACAATCCCTCGACTTCTGGCCAGGACAAGCTCAGATTTACAGTGGGCAGGGACTGCTCCAAGGCCAGCGACAACAGCATAAGCTGCACATGGGCGGTAGCAGACTCTACCGCAAGCATCTACGACAAGACATACGATATTGGGTTTGCCTTCTACGACTTCAACTTTGACGGAAACCCGGAGATTGTGGCGGGCGTGGTCGAGGACAAGAGCCCGAGCACGCCTTCGGACAGTATAGTCATATATGTGGGCGATAGCTGTGCCCTGAACTCAAACGGACAGCTGTCATGCACCTGGAAGGAAGATACTTCACTCATTACCCCAAGCGAGGGAACCAATATCGGCAGTGGCAGGCATGCTGGCGGCGCAGTCGGCATAGCGATAAAGGACCTGGGCGGAAAGTAAGCAAAGCCTTTAATATCTTTGCTGCGTACTATATTGTGCTGATTATAAATGTTTGAAGTAAAGCTAGAAAACGCCACCGTTTTCAAGAACTGCATTGACGCTCTGGTGACACTGATAGACGAGGGAGAGTTCGACCTCACAAAGAACGGCATTACATTGAGAGCGATGGATCCTTCACAGATAGCCATGGTGGATTTCGTATTGCCAAAAAGCGCGTTCGAAAAGTATGATATCTCCACAGAAAGGAAGCTTGGGCTCAATCTAGACGACCTATCAAAGATAGTGACAAGATGCAGGCCAGGAGAGACCCTTACTCTAAAATTAGACAAGACAGAATCAAGATTAGAGCTTATCTTTAAAGGAAAAAGCACCAGGAGATTCAACTTACCGCTCCTAGACATAGCAAACCAGACCCCGAAAGAACCAAAGATAGAGTTTGACTCAAAGATAAGGATAAACGGTTCCGCACTTAAGGAGTCGCTGAAGGACGCCTCGCTTGTATCTTCGCACGTAATCCTAAGAACCAGCCCTGAGGGCTTTGACATAGAGGCTCACGGCGACAAAGGGGAAGTGCAGATAGAGTCGAAAAAGAACGAGGACTCGTTGATAGAGCACACAGTAAACAAGGACACAAAGTCCATGTTCCCACTTGAATACCTGAACGATTTATTGAAGGCGACAGAGTCCGACGCCGTGGTGACGTTAGACCTAAAAACTGACGCGCCCTTAAGGTTGCAGTATCCAATCGGGGACGCAACTGTCACTTATTATCTAGCACCAAGGATAGAGAGCGATTAAATGAAAAGAGAGTATGCATTAATTGCTATAATAGCACTGGCTTTTGTGGCAGGATCTTTTTACTTCAATCAACCAGCTAATATTTCTGCTGATTCACAAAAGCAGTATGATAATATCCCGACTCAGGCAGGAAAAGCAGTCTTTTTGAAGCAAAGCGCCGGACTTACAAAACCTGTTGACTCGGAGCTTCTGAATTTAGATAGCCAGATAATCACCTGCCAACCTAATGTTGATAGCCTTTTATTATCAAGCCCAAGTTCTGAAGGCAGTTGTATTGCTCGTGGAGACCAGCTACAAAGCACAAGCGGATTATATCTTGGCGGCCAATGCTGCGGAGCACTTATGGATTTAGCAGAGAGACATGCAAATTTGGAAAAGCTGCAGGCATTCAAAAACATCCCTGACGTTCCATTGGATCCTTTCCACACCCCGATAGAAATTGCGAAAAAATGGATAGATTATGACAAGAACACAGTATTAAGTCCAGAAGAGCAGAAGATTTATGACGAGGCCATGAAATTATCCAAGGAAGGCCCGTGCTGCTGCAAGTGCTGGCATTATTACGTAGATGAAGGAGTCGCCAAAAAGATGATCAAGGATTATCATTATAGTGCGCAGCAGGTAGCTGATTTCTGGGACGCTTCAGATATTTGCGGTTGATTAGACATACTAATATAAACTTCAAAATCCAATAAAGGGGAGAATATTATGACAAACAATCCATATGTAATTCCAATTGCTATAATCGTTGCCGGCCTGATGATAGCCGGAGGCCTCTATTTTGGTCTGAGCGCCACAGGGAAGGCGACGCAGACAGCTCCAGATACAGGCACAAAGGTTGTTGCGAACGCAGCACAACTGGCGGCTTCTGTTCCATATGTTCCTTACCGAGGATCAGCGAATGCCCCTCTATCTATAGTCGAGTTCGGCGATTACCAGTGCCCGTTCTGCGAGAGATTCTTCACGGACACAGAGCCGCAGATAATGAGCGATTATGTTAAAACAGGAAAAGTCAAATTCTACTTCATGGACTTCGCCTTCTTGGGTCAGGACTCGCTGACTTTGGCAGAAGGTGCCTGGTGCGCCAATGACCAGGGGAAGTACTATGAATACCACGACTACATATACTCCCACCAAGGCTCAGAGAACAGCGGCTGGGGTTCAGCTGATAGAGTAAAGGTAATGGTATTAAACATCCCAGGATTGGACGCACAGAAGTTCAACTCATGTTTGGACAGCGGTAAGTACCAGCAGCGCGTGCTTGATTTGACAAAGATAGGCCGCGACGCCGGAGTCACAGGCACACCCACAAACATAGTCGGGAACACAGCTGTTGTCGGAGCGTCCCCATATTCCACGTTCAAACAGGCAATAGACAAGCAATTGAAGTAACCCCACGTTTTTTATCTATCCTCTGCGTAATAGAGGTGACAACCATGGAACTCGAAGAACTCCGTTTTTGCGTCAAGTATCCGTTCACACAGGAGGCTCGCTCCCTCTTGGAAACAGTGGACATCTCAAAGCTGTCAGACAGCTTCTTTGACTCGACAGCAGGCCGTATAAAACAAGCGCTCACCGGAAAGCCGTTTCTGCCGATGGATTTAGACAAGGAAAAGTCCCAGGAGAGGCTCTTGGAGACCTTGTACTGTTATCCGATAGCGAAAATAATGGTTGCCCTGCCGGAGAACTATCTCATAAAGAGGAAGTTTGCCAGGTCTGTCAGCGACGATGTCTACAGATTGCTCACGTCAGAGAGGATGGATGAGTTTGAAAAGGTAGTGACGCAGCTCTTTAAAGTCACCCACCAGGGAGACAGCTTCCAGATGTCCATGTATGACTATCTGAAGTATCCTCCAAGCAGTCCAGAATATAGGTTGGTTAACACAGAGATGAAGGACGGCTCTGTTTTTCTTACAAAGGATGCGATGGCCAAGGTTGTATCTGCCTACGTATATGAGAATGTCGTGCAGATGAAGGTCGACAAGACAAAGATACCCAACAAGATGCTGATCAACATAGGCATCGAGGTTGGGCAGGGCTTTCAGAAGGAGGAGAAGCCGCTTGATCTTGGGATAGCAGAGGCGAAGAACTTCCCGCCGTGCATGAGACTGATAGCAGCCGGTCTGCAGGACGGCAAAAAGCGCTCTCTATTCACGCTGGTCAACTTCCTGAAGTCAGTTAACTGGCCCAACGAGAAGATTTCAATGTTCGTAAACGAGGTCAATAAGAGGAACGAGCCAAATCTTCCGCAGAGCATGATAGAAAACCACATGAAATACCATGGAAATAAAAAAGCGATGAAACCCGCCAACTGCGACAATGTGATGTACTATGATGACATAGGAATCTGCAGGCCGGATGGCATCTGCGCTAACAAGAAGATAAGGAATCCGGTAAATTATGTTGCCAAATCAATGAAAGACACAGGAGTCGCCAAGGTAGTGGTGAAGTGATATGGAGATAACGCAGGAAGTCTCAGTGAACAATACTTTGAATTTCATCAAGGAGAGATTCAGGGACTATTATGAAAAGAAGGGAGTAACAGCTCCGCCGGAGATAGAAAAAAGAGAGTTTGGTTTCGGCAATGAGAAGAAGATAGACTACAGGCACTACACTTTCAAGACAGAGGAACAGCTGAAAAGGCATTTTGTGGAGAATGCCCCGCTCTACGGCTCCTTTTCTGCAGCCTACTATGAGTTTCCAAGCGCCAGGCCCATGGTAAAGAAAAATTATCTTGGCGCTGACCTGATCTTTGACATAGACGCCCAGTGCAAGAAGGATTGCAATTTGACATGCACCGTCCACCTAGAAGAGGCAAAAGCCAATGCCACAAGACTGATAGAGGACTTCCTGATAACTGACTTCGGTTTTGACAGAAAGGAGATAGTTCCGATTTTCTCCGGATCAAAGGGATATCATGTTCATGTAAGGAGCGAAGAAGCCAGGAAATTGTCACCTGAAGCAAGGAAGGAGATGGTCGATTATTTACGTCCGACAGAGGCGGACGTCGAACGGATAATAAAGATGTCGCCGAAGCCCACAGATGCCGGATGGAAGGGCCGTTTCGCTAGAGTAGTCTACGAGAATGTAAAGGAGTCCAAGGAAAAGAAGTTCGCAGACAAGCCGCACATACTGGAGCAGATAAAGAGGGGCAACTTTGACCTGACCACTGGGCCAGTGTCCTATTTCAAGAAGATGCTGGAGTCTTCAAGGATAAATTTCGGCTCAGACATCGATAGGATGGTAACCCTTGATATACACAAGATAATAAGGATCCCATCGACCATACATGGGGGCTCAAGCCTTTTATGTATGAACGTCGTTAATCTTGATAAGTTCAATCCCTTTAGAGATTCGATAGTTTTCCACAATCCTCCTGTGAAGGTTAGGATCAAGGGAAACGTGCTGCCGTTCACTCTAAACGAGCAGACATTCGGCCCTCTCGAATCGGAAAAGGAGATAGAACTACCAGAATATGCTGCCCTTTTCCTGATCTGCAAGGGCTCGGCGGTTATAGCATGAATTACGAAGACCTGAGAAAGTTCCAGAGGATGGAAAGAAACGCTCCACACTTGGCAGAATTAGACAAGAATTTCTATTCGCAATTGATAGAACTGATAAAGGAGCACAAGAAGAACTACGAGAGATCGAAATCCATGGACGATCTCAAGGTCTTGGAGAACATATTCAAGATATCCAAGGACATTTTCGAGCGAAGAGAGCAGAAGATACTCATGAAGTCTCTTAGATGTGTCAAGACGGGTGAGACCGAGGATGACAGGATAATAGAGATGGAGAAAGAACTGTTTGACGACCTGAAACTGGCACTTAAAGAGAACAGGACTGGTTTCGAGAGCATACTGACTGGCGACACTGTTCCTATGTCAGCAAAGGACACAAAGGCCATGCTAGAGCAGAAGCTGGAATCAATCAACGGAAACAGCATCCCAGAAGATTTAAATACAGTCCTAGTCAGAATACTTAAGAACATACCGAAGTTTGTCTCTTCTGACATGCAGGAGTACGGTCCTTTCGCAGTGAGCGAGATGAAGAAACTCCCCAAAAAGGAAGCAGAACTTCTTTCTAAAAAGCAGTTTGTAGAGATAATTTAAACCGGTGATTTTTGTGAAGATTCCCAAGAAAATAAGAACCTACTGTCCATACTGTAGAAAGCATCAGATTCACGATGTTAAAAAAATCAAGTTCCAGAAATCTCCAGCAAAAGCTAGAGCAATGGCCTTGGGACAGAGAAGACATCTAAAGAGAACTAGAGGATATGTCTCTAAAATTGGTGGTAAAAAATCTCCGATAAAGCAGAGGCATAAAAGTGTTCTATTGCTGGAATGTACTGTGTGCAAAAAGAAACAGCAGAGGTCCTTCGGAGATTCTAAGAAATCAGCGGAGTTTAAGAAAGATTAGGTGAATAAATGCAGAAGAAAGAAGACGCAAAATCAAGATATTACAAGGTGAAGTGCTCTGACTGCGGCGGAGAGCAGGTAATTTTCGACTCCATCGCATCCAAGGTCAAGTGCACATCATGTGGAAAAGTGTTAGCAGAACCTACTGGCGGAAAGGCAAACTTGTTCGTAAAAGAGGTTCTGAGGTTAGACTGATGAAGAAAGCGGAATGGCCCAAAGAGGGCGACTTAGTCATAGTGAAGATAAAGCGAATTCTAGATGTAGGCGCTGTTGTTGATTTGGAAGAATACTCAGGCAAGGAAGGTTTTGTGCACATATCCCAAGTGGCGAGCTCCTGGGTAAAGAACATCAGGCAGTTCCTGTCAGAAGGCCAAGTGCGTGTCGGTGTCGTGAAAAGGATAGACACTCAGAAAAATTCTGTTGATGTTTCACTAAGAGAGGTATCAAACTCCTCTGAAAAGCTGACATTGGACGCATGGCAAACCGCAAAGAGGGCGGTAAAGCTCTTTGAAAGGATTACAAGCGAGATAAAAGAAACCAAAAAGGTCGCAGAGCCCATAATGGCAAAGATGGAAGCAAAATATGGGACTCTTTTCGAAGCGTTGGAAGCAGCCAGCGCAGAAGGTGAGACGGCCCTGAAAGGCCTGGACATCCCCGAAAAATGGATGAAGGCTATAGTGAAGACTGCTCAGGAAAACATAAAGCCGCAGGAAGTGATCGTCAAGGGCGATCTTGTATTATCTACATGGGCAGGAAACGGGGTCGAGATAATCAAGGAAGCCCTGAAAAAGGCGGCCGAGAAGGGCGTCAAATTGTACTACATATCCGCTCCAAAGTATAGGGTCGAGGTAAAGTCTGCAGATTATCTCACAGCCGAGAAGATCCTAGACTCTGCAGTCACAGCGGCTCTGGACTACATGAAAAAGGCGGGCGGGCAAGGCACATTCGAAAGGATAAAATCTTAAATCTTCGCTTCGTAATTAAAGTGGTCACCATGGCAAATACTCACGTCAAAGTAGAGAAGAAGATAAAGCTGAACAATCCGATACTTATTGAAGGACTCCCAGGCCTGGGTCTGGTCGGAAAACTCAGCGCCGACCACCTGATAAAAGAGCTGAATGCAAAGAAGTTCGCCGAACTCTATTCCAATGATTTTCCTCCACAAGTGATGATAACAGAGGAGGCCCTGATCAAGCTCAGGAAAAATGAGTTCTACTATTGGGAGGCCAAGAAGAAGGGCCAGAACGATCTGATCATCTTGGTTGGGGACGACCAGGGGCTCACAGTGTCTTCACAGTATGAGATATGCAATGCAGTTGTCGATTTTGCTGAGGGATATGGCACAAAGATGATCTACACTTTGGGTGGATATGGGATGCAGAAGCTCTCAAAAGATCCGAAAGTTTTTGGCGCTGTCACGCACAAAGAATTGATAAGCCAGTTCAAGAAGCACGATGTTATTTTCCAGAAGCAGCCAGGGGCAATCGTCGGCGCAGCCGGCCTGCTACTCGGTTTAGGTGCGCTTCGTGGTATGAAAGGCATATGCCTTATGGGAGAGACCCATGGAAATTATGTTGATGCAAGGGCCGCAAAAAACGTTTTAAGAGTTATTTCAAATTCATTGAACCTAGACATAAGCTACCAGGACTTGGACAAGAAGGCAAAGGAGACAGAAGAGATGATCACCAAACTGGAAACGCTACAGGCGCAGCAACCTATGATGCCGCAAGAGGGCGCATTCCCACAAGAAGAGGGCGAGGAAGGCCAGAGATATATCCGATAATGCTATGAAATTCGTCGCAGATTTTCACCTGCATTCCAAGTATTCCAGAGCTGTTTCTAACAAGATGAATGCAACCGAATTGGCTACTGCCGGAAAGCTAAAAGGACTCAATCTTCTTGGCACAGGCGATCTGCAGCATCCTCTATATCACAAGGAGCTCAAAGAGAAACTAAAGGACCAAGGCAACGGCTTTTACGAGCATAATGGAAACAATTTTGTTTTATCCACAGAGATATCTTTGGCATTCAGCTGGGGTGGAAAAGGAAGACGCGTTCATACTGTATTGCTTTTCCCTAACTTTGAAGTCGGCGACCAGTATGTGGAAGCTGTCAAGAAATGGGGTAGGGTCGACTATGATGGCCGGCCGATTTTCGGAAAGAGCTGCGTGGAATTAGCAGAGATGTGCTTTGGAATATCGAAAGACATAATGATTATACCCGCGCATTGTTGGACTCCTTATTTCGGCATATTCGGCTCCAAATCCGGATTCAACTCTCTGAAAGATGCATTCCAAGAGCATACAAAAGATATCTATGCAATTGAAACGGGCATGTCAAGCGATCCTGCCATGAATTGGAGACTATCGCAACTGGATAGCGTCGTACCAGTATCTTTCAGCGATTCGCATTCACCTTATCCGTGGAGATTGGGGAGAGAAGCAACGGTTTTTGACCTGAAAGAGCCGAGCTACAAAGAGATGGTCGAGGCAATAAAGAAAAAAGACAAACAAAAGATGTTGTTTACAATAGAGACAGACCCTGGATATGGCAAATACCATTTTGATGGTCATGCAGCTTGTGGATTCTCGTGCTCACCCGAAGAAACTAAAAAGCATGGTGGCAAGTGCCCAAAGTGCGGCCGACCGCTCACAATCGGAGTGGCCACCCGAATTGAGGAATTGGCAGACAGGCCAGAAGGATTTGTGCCGAAAGGGGCGATACCTTTCAAGACCTTGCTCCCATTATCGGAAATAATCGGCGGCGTTATGAAATCAGGTGTGGCCACAAAGCAGGTTTGGAAGGAATTTAACGCCTTAGTCGGGGCCTATGGAAATGAATTAAATGTCTTGATAGATGCGCCATATGAAAATATGAAGCATATAACTTATGGAAGAATCGCAGATGCAATTATGAAGAACCGGGAAGCGAAAATAAAGGTCAAACCGGGTTATGATGGAGAGTACGGGGTTCCTATTTTTGAAGAACATGAAACAATGGGCGCTGTCGAGAAAAAGCAGAGGAGCCTCACAGAGTTTTGAGATCTTTCAGAGTTACTTTTTCTTCCTTTCCAGTCTTCATGTTTCTCAGAGTGAACTTCTTCTCCTTGATTTCCCTTGGTCCTACAATCAAGATGTAAGGAATCTTTTTCGCACTTGCATAATCGAATTGCTTTGTAAGGTCTCTGCCAGAAATATCAAAATCGGTGGATACTCCCCCAGTTCTTAGTTCTTTGACTATCTCCAAAACAGTCTCTCTAACTTCGTCCTTAACTGCAGCAACAAAAATTTTAGCATAGCTGAATTCCTCCTTTTTATCCAATAGCTCCATCAATCTATCGACACCCATGCCGAATCCTGTAGCTGGCAAGTCTTGGCCACCATATAATTTTATGAGCGTGTCGTATCTTCCGCCGCTGCAGATGGATCCTATGTCTTCTGATCCTTTGACAAAAGTCTCGAAAACGAAACCTGTGTAATAATCGATGCCCCTGACAACGCTCAGGTCGATAGACAAGTTCTCTGCGCCCATCTTCTTGGCAGTCTTGACTATCTCTGTTAACTTTCCAAAGTCCTTTGAAGTCCTGATAAGTTTCAAAAGTTTCTTACCAGTGTCTGTGGATATTCCAACTTTCTTGAGTTCTTCCAAGACACCCTTCTCACCTATCTTTGGCAGTTTATCAATCGCGCGGAAGGCATCCAGTTTCTTTACTTCCTCAACCCCCACACCCAATACTAATTTTTCTATTAATTCCCTAGAGCTTATTTTGATGTAAAAGTTCTTTACCCCAATGGCCTTCAAAATATCAGATGTTAGAGCAAGAACTTCAGCGTCAGCCTCCGGTTTTGCTGAACCTATCAGCTCAACGCCAGCCTGCCAGAATTCCCTCCATCGTCCTGCTCTTGGCTGGTCGTATCTCCACATGTTTGTAATATAACAGAACTTTATCGGCTGTGGTAATGATCTGTTCGTAGCCACTATCCTGCATATTGGAACTGTAGGATCGAATCTTAAACCAAGCTCCCTTCCATCATTGTCTTTGAAATAATAAATTTCATCTTTGATTTCTTTTCCAGATTTTTTTGCAAGAAGCTCAAAATCCTCAAATGCAGGAGTCGCGACTTCCCCGTAGCCGTAAGTCTTGAAAACCTTTCTTATCTTGGAGAAAATCGCGTTCCTTTGTTCCATTTCCTCTGGGAGGAAGTCTCTCGTGCCTTTTGGAGCTTGCCACATCATTTTCTATTCCTCCACAATTGCTTGAAGAACGGAAGCGTTGCAGTTGAAAGCAGAAAAGCTACTGCTGGAATCACAGCATTCAACCATGGATCCTTAATTCCTATCGACATGCCGTAGAATCCTATTGTCAAATAAGTAAATACAGTTAATAAGCCACGCCTTGTGTAGCTGGTCTCCCATGTCTTGTCTAGTTCAACCCGTCTGTTTCGTTGTTCTATGTTTTTGACTCTGTTCTCCATGCTCATAAGATCACCGATGGTGCCCATGCTGGGATTCGAACCCAGACTGCAGGATGGCTGCAACCGATTAACCTTAAAGTTAAAAGGTTACCACAGTCCTGACTGCTACCGTTACAGCACACGGGCGATAAACATATTATTATATCTGTTTTCCCATTCCTCCAATTTCTTAATATTCTTAGGATTTCTCCATCCGATAATACTCTTAAACAATCTTAGGTTTTCATAACCATACATTATTACTTGCCAACATCTATTATTAGTTGGGTATAATAATGGTCTCAAACCCAAGGTTATCAATATGGAATAGAAATCTACTGCCAATCTTTTAGATCTTGATGCAACACTAATCATAGGATAATATTTATTATAACCATACCTAGATTGGAAAAATAAACATCCATCAGTATCGAAGTATCCTCTAACTAGTGCGCATAATGTTTCTTTATTACCTTCTTTAACGATATCGGGAATACTTATATTAGTTTTAGGCCCAGGTTTAATGCCAATAATCTTTGTCTTAAATTCCCATATTGCCTTGGAATAAAGCTCAAAGCCGAAAGTTGTTTCGTACTCCTTTAGGTTGAGATCTATATTGAAAAGCTCTTTATACATGGGTGCTATGACTTGCGTATAATATTCGACTTCATTCTTCTTGTCTCCCTTGACGCGAAATTCGTATTTCTTATCTGATAAGAAACCGTCTCCCAAATGAATCCCTATCTCTTCAGCTAAAAGGGGAGTAAGCTTAGTTGGCAACCTAATTCCTTTATCTCTATCGAAGCTACTAAATTTAACTTCCTTGCTGTTTAAAGTTACAATATTTGATTTAAATTGAGCAGGTTTAGGTAACACGGTCCTTGAAAATCCAACATTTACACGTGGAATAAAATCACGTAATTTTATGCCATAATTCTTAACGATTTCATCTTTGTCTAATTTATAGAGCTCGCATATATTATCATACAATGATTTGGGCAAGCTACAATATTCATAGCCATAGGACTTAATTTGATCCTTACTGACACCAACTGCCTTTGCAAGTGAATTCCAACTAAGATTATCTATCTGTTTAACATATTCCAAAAATTCTTTCTGTCTTCCCTCAGGGAAATAGCATCGTTCTAAGCCCATAGTGTATGATAAGGACCATGAGAATAAATATCTTATGCTAGTGTTTTCACCACACGGGCGATAAGCAGATAAAGCTAACACTGTCTTTTTAGTGAGAACAGAAACAGTTAGTTGTGAGCCTAGGTAATTCTTCTTAATATTGTAAGTGAAGTGAATCAACCATTTTGCTCACGCTATTATCATGAAATTAGGGGTTTAAAAAGCTATTCAGAACAGCAAGAAGCCCACACTACGAACGGCGTTTGCTGTCAGTCTGCTCAGGATGTTCAGGTTGTCTATCCTTGTGACAAGGCTCTCTGCATACCAGGCTCCGACAGCCAGCATGACTATCATTATCACGACAGCCAATAACAGGTACTGGTTGACTTTCAATGTCTGCTGCTGCAGATATTGAGAGTAGCCGAGCTTGTATTCTCCCTTGTCATCCTTCCATACTAGAACCTTTTCCTTTTCATCTACCATATAAAATTCCCTCCGAATTAGAATGCGTGAAAATATTCTGCATTATGTGGTTTAAATAACTATTTCCTTCTTCTCCTCATCCTTACGAAATCGTCGCTGATCTCTTTCCCAATGTCTACTTTTGGTATTTTGGGTTTTGGTCTCTTCCTTACTTCCATTCCTTGTTTATATGCTTGTATGGTTACTTTTTCATTTTCAGCACTAAGCCACTTTTTAAATCGTGTCCAAAAGGATACTTTCATCACATCCACCCTAAGAATGTCGCTATCAAAATGGCGGCTGCCCCGCCAGCTCCACCTAAAGCAGCAATCAGAATCGTCAGCGCACTTATCTCAATTGGATATCCGAGAAGATATCTTATGACTAGGAGCGCTATTACTCCCACGACAACATTTGCGATTAACTGCTTCAAAATAAATGTAACGAATATGAATATGCCTATCAAAACCAGTGCGCCAAGAAGCAGAGTCCAGTCTCCTGCAAGTGAACGGACAGCAGCTCCGACCTGCCCTGTGACATTTGTCGTGTTGCCTATCAAACCAGTAACTGCGGAACCGACCTGCCCGGTTACATTGCTTGCATTTAGAAGAGATAATGCTGACATGCAATTAGTTTATATACCCTCATTTATATAATGCAATCACTCGGAAGATTTCTATGGATTTTTCAGAACAGCAGAAGAAAGTATCTCAGCTACTTCTAAAAGGGCCTAAGAACGTGGATGAAATCCGGAAGGACATTGGTCTAAACGCAAACGAAGTCAACGACGCCCTCAAGAACCTAATAAAGCTGAAGCTCGTCGAGAGGCACGGGGATAAATACAGGCTTATAGAATATGTCGTAAAAGGCACCTTGGGAGCCACCACTCCAACAGGTGACGAGAAATTCAAGTTCCATATGATTATAGAGGCGATAAGCCAGGAAAAGGAGAGCCTGGTGAAGCAGTGCGATATACTCGAGGACAGGTTCAAGAAGGAGAAGAATGTTGCAATCTTCCGCTTTGAGAGGGCAGAGCCCAAACAAAATGGGGATCTCTGGAGCGCCTATTTTGATACTACAATAGGCACGAAGAAGTTCAAGGACATAGTCAATGTCATAATCAACTATGGCCCGTCATCTGTGGAGATGCTGGAGCCAGAGAAGCTGGAGATGAACCTTCAGGAGACTCATGACACTCTCAATGAGGTCTCCTCAGCGGTCCATTACTACATAACCTTTATATTGGGGCTTCAACAGAAGTTAATGGAGATGAAGCAGGAGCTTCAAGAGAAAGAAACCAATTCTGAGAAGGAATAACCTTCAGCTTCCTCGCGCTATAGCGAGGGTATATAAAGCTTCAACGGACGCCGATAGACCCTACGACAACTACTCATACAACAAGCGCAAGGTTTATAAAGCGTCAAAGAATCCAATTCACTAAGGAGCAGCGGTTGAACTGTTCTTATCAATCTTTGTAAATAATATGTCAATGAGGTGACAAAATAAAATGAGAAGCATGAACGTGAAACGTGTCGCTGCGATCGCGACAGGAGCCGCAATGATCGGTAGCGTATTCGCTATCAGCGCATTCGGTGCTGTCCAGACGCAGGGAGACGTGACCGGTCTTATAACAAAAATAAACAACAACCTAGGCGACACACAAGTCGTCTTAGGAACCAATGGTGCAGCAGTCTCTGACGGCATAGCAGCCGCCAAGCTAGCAGCTACATTGGCCACTAAAAACTACGCCCCAGCAAGCACAGCTTCTGGAGCCACTGTAACTGTCCAAAGCTCGACAACAGGTGGAGGAGTTACGATAACTCCGTCTATCTACACTCTTGAAATGCAGCCGGGATACGGCAACGTTTCAACTGTGGGTGGTTACAAGACAACAGTCGGAAATGTCACACTAACACCGCTACAGCTCGGTGACATTTTGAGCAAGAAAACCCTATCGGCATACCTGAATGGATCGGTGCAAACCTTCCAATATCAGGAAGAGATAAACTTTGGACCTACAGGATTTACGCCATTCGTGCAATACCACGAATCCGGCCCGACTCCGCCAGGACACGGCCTCTTCCTATCTGCGCCATACGGTTCAATCCAATATAAATTGAACTTCCAGGCGTCAGGCCAGGGAATACCGACACAGGGATCTGCATACAACGTAGTGCCAAGCGTAACTGTCTTGGGAAGCAACTATGCGATCGACACCACGCAGTTGACTTCAGGAAACCTTGTTCTGTACTCAGGTACAAGACAGGAGATCTTAGAAGGCCAGTCTGTCACTGTCGGTAACGCAACAATTGCTATAACTTCGGTTGGGCAGATAACATCGACCTCCGGGACCACTTTCTCCGCAACGGTGAAAGTAGACAGAGCAGGCGTAAGCGACACACAGTCAGTCCAGAGACTATCCGGATTTGACTTCTTCGCAGCAGGAGACGCAAGCCAGATCGTCACAGTTTATCTCGAAGAGATAATCTACGGCGCATCAGGTGGAAGCAAGGTGATTGCAAGGATCGGCAGCAACAAGGTCAGAATACAAGTCGGTCAGCAATTCCCACTCGACCCGAACTGGAACATTGCATCGATAGGCATTACAGGTAATCTGGACACAAACGGCTTAACTTCCGTAGTTCTGCAGTACGGTAACCCGTCTACTGCAACGGCTTTCGGAAGAGGAACCTTTGACGGAACCGTCACAAACGGTCTCGCAACAGGTCTCGTAGTCCCTGGTCCTATGAACGCAAACGGCCAATCACTTTGGGGTTTGAAGCTAGTAGGATACGGTGGAGCGACACAGACTGACAGCACGCAAATATTGTACAGAGGTGTCGGCTCGAACAGCTCAAGTAACTCTCTAATGCAGGTTACATGGACTGACAGAGACGGGATCAAGAACGAGTTCGCACCGCCCGACAGGACATTCGCCAATGCGTCCGGCCTGAACACGTCAGTAGGGTTGGTCCTAGGTACAACGCCATACACAGTTTTGAATGACAAGGTGGTGTACTTCTCGGGAATAAACCAGCAGGCATCAGGAACAAGCACGCAGTATACACCAGTCTTCAAGATCGGAGGCGTAAACGGCTTCACGATAAATGGAGCCACAGTGACCTCGGCAAGCGCGCCCTCAATAACCAACAACCTGACGTCGAAGCTTGAGTACACCGGTGGGATATCTGGAAATGTCCTGAGATGCGCAGTCAACATCACAGGAGTAAACTCTGTGCTGATAGCCCAGAACACCACTTGTTCAACAACACCTACGTCAATAGTGGTCGGTTCAAAGACTGTGTTCGACAGAGCTACATCACCATCAGACAGACCGGCACTGAACCTGAACTTCTCCGGAACGACAGGTACGTCTGGAGCATACGGAATAGTCAACTACTCCGGTGGAGCAGGCGTTGCTTTCAATCCAAGACCAGTTGTCTGGGTAACACCAGTAACCGGTGGGGTGACATCAGCCGTAGTCTTCGATGACTCGTCGACAGCATCGGGCTCTGACACAAACACAGGGACAGGCATGCAGGTGTATGGAAACGTAACCGCACCAACAGGAGCACTGGCGAACGTGTCTGCCATCCAGGGAGCTGGAGGTGGCACCAACTTTTCAACTAGTGCACCAGGCATCACTGCATACATAGACCAAGCAAAGACCACACCGTACGAGCAGGACTACTGGCACATAGGCCCAGGCGGATCTGTATTCGACGGCTCGCAGGGTGGCCAAATCACAGACACTGTGTATGAGGCATTACCTTCGACTGTCCTGCAGATAGGCAACGTCGGAACATCAGTGACCAACGCATCAGTAGGATCAACACAGACAGTAGCTGTCGGCGGAACCATAGGTGGAGTGAAGATACTTGGAATAAACGTAGGAGCAAACGCCTACACAACCAAGGTATCTGTAGACCCATCCACATTGGTCGCAACAGACACTAGCGCGACAAAGACCTACAAGGTAGTAGTCGGTGGACCGTACGTAAATAGAATAGCAGGTGGAATGGCAGCAGCCTCGTTGATAACGCAGGCAGGCTCGCAGTACCTAGTCGCAGAGGGCAACAACCTATTGGTTGCTGGATACCTCGGCACAGACACTACCGCAGCAGCTGACCAACTGATAACCCTGTTGAAGGCATAAGAGTCAAAACCTAGGGGTTTTTATAAACCCCTTTACCCCCTTTTTATTCTTCCTCAACCTTAGTGATATTCATGGCCAAGAAGCAAAAGTATATCCTCTATATCGCAGGAGCAATCGTCGCTCTGGCGGTCTTAAACCTGCTCATATTTTCTGGGGCACTCAACCTGCAGAAAGGGGTCTCTTGCTACAAGAACGTCTGTTTCCATGGACAGAAAGATCCAATAGCAGAGCTTAACGCACTGGAGCACAACTATTCAAAGCTCATATTATACTGGGAGGGTGATTATAACTACAGCAAGACAAATGTGCTGATAGCCACTGCCTTTGCGCAATTAGCCCAGGACCACGGCCAGAAGCCCATACAGCTGGTGGCCGCAGGGATGCAGAACAAAACCACTGTGTCATGCACCTGCCAGGAGCGCACAAATAATGACACTTTCGGGAACTGCTCCCAGAGCATAAAATACTGCCAGTCCCTCCAGCCGCAAGGCAACGAGTTCATGATTTCCCTGAAATATCCCGGCTATTCCAAGGATGAGATAATCATATCCGGCCGCACGATAGAGTTCCATGCAAAGACTAGCGGAGACCTTTATGCCGAGGTCCTTATATACAGAGAGCTGAGAAGATAGCCATGCTGCGAAACTTTGTCTGGCTCCTTGTAACCTTGGCAATACTGGCTTTTATCTTCCAGACCACAGACCCGCAGGCGCTCTATTCTATTGACATTGGCACATTCGCCCTTGCAAACGCCGTATTCCTCGCATCCACAGTAGTGTGGGCGGTAGCCTGGAACAGGATGATGGACGCCTCTTGGACAGACGTGATCCTGATAAACACCAAGGCTCTGGCAGGTTTTTTTGCACCCTTTGGGTTCGGCGCCGATCTTCTGCGGGCTTATTTCGCAAACAAGAAGAAGATATCTGGATCAAAGGCCCTGAGCGCCTCGTTCACTGTGAAGTTTTTCAAGTTTCTTATCGTCTTCTTCTGGCTCCTGATCTCAATAGTACTCCTGGGGCTTAGGACCAATGATGTTGCGCAGAACCTTAGCGTCTTTGTCGCCGCCCTGTTATTGACGATGCTGGGCGCCATAATGATCCTGCTATTCAGATTCAAGTCTTTTGTCACGTTCTTGGGCAGGTTTACTAGGAATTACAACCCACAGAAGCTCTATTCGCATCTGGAGCTGCACTTCGCAAACCTCAGGTATGCAAACGCTCTCTTTATCATAGCCATGCTGCTGATATCCACAGCGTTGGAGATTCTTTCAATATCCCTGGCGTTTCAGTCGATAGGCTATTATCTTCCCCTACTCCATATATTCATATTCAGCGCCATAATTTCCTCGCTTGTTCTCATTACCTTTACTCCTCAGGGCATAGGCTTTGTGGAGGCAGGCGGATTTTTCGCACTGTCCCTCGGCTATTTCTCGGTCCCGACGCACGTCATAGGAAGTTTTTTAATAGTCTGGAATCTAATAAGACTGTGGGTGCCATCAATAGCGGCCACGTTGGCTGCTTTTTTGGACAGGTGATTCCGTGTTATCAGTGGTAATACCTGCATACAACGCAGAACATAGAATAGTGGACACTCTCAGGAAGATGCGCAGCGTCAAAGAAGTAGGCGAGGTTGTGGTTGTTGATGATGGTTCAAAAGATAACACAGCAAAGGTTGCCAGAAGATATGCTGATAGGGTTGTCTCTTACAAGCCAAACCATGGGAAAGGTTATGCGATGCGAAAAGGAGCTGCAGCAGCAAAAGGAGATGTCGTATGTTTCATAGACGACGCCCAGTTCGAGCCCAAAGAAATACCAAGGCTTCTTAGAAAAATGAAAAGTGATAACCTGGACATGGTGATAGGGGCCAGGGACTTTAGCAGGATACCTTCTCATAGAAAAATAACCAACTATGGGTCAAGATTTGCAATACTTTTAGGAACAGGCGCCTGGGTGAAGGATGCGTTGAGTGGTTTTCGCGTTATTGACAGGAAGAGATTCCTGGAATTGGGCACCACAGAGGACGGCTATGGGATAGAGGTGGACACAAATTTCCGCGCCCTCAATCGGGGCCTGAAAGTGGGATGGGTTCCAGTGACAGTGCATTACAACGAGGCAAAGACAGGCATTTTCAAAAGCGCCAACCGAAGCTTCAAGCAGTTGTGGAGAGAATCAAGCTTTAATGCCAAGACTGTCTTAAAGATATGGCTTGGGGTGTTTCGTTGAACGACAGGTCTTTTATTTTAGGAATCATAGTCCTAGTCTCTATTCTCACAGCAGCCACAGCACTTAAGACAGACTATAACCCGCACAGGTCGGTAGTAGAGATGTGGGTCTACAACTACACAGACAATGTTCCTGTGGGAAAGGATATAACAATCGGCCTCAGGATGAAATCCACAGACGTCAGAAAAGGGAAGATAGACATCTATGACGAGCTCAACAAGTTCGCCACCTTTGACGTGAATATAGACCAGCCAAGGCACTATGACATAGGGTTTCCCGCGATTTCCAGGGGCAAGCACACTATAAGGCTCAAATACTACGAAGACGACCTGATTGGCAAGGGCTCGAAAGGCGACCCCTATTACATAATCGTGAGGGTGAACGTGGTATGAAGCAGGAATATATTATACTAGCCATTGTCCTTATAGCTGGCTTGTTTGTAAGAATTTATCCAACATTGTCATTTGCGACCCCTCTAAAATATGACACTTACTACCACGCACGCGTTGCTTCTCTCATGGAAACGCAGGGCCCACTCATAACCCAGGAGCCATGGCCAGAGGGAGGAAGGCCGCACTTCTACCCTCCGCTCTATCATTTATTACTGATATTGGGTAGTTTCCTGACGTTCAATACTGTGTTGAACGCCTCCAGATTTATTTTGCCATTCTTTGCAGCGCTTATACCACTGACAGGGTTTTGGTTTGTTAGAGAGCTCAAGGGAGATTATGCAGCTCTGATAGCCGCCTTCCTGCTTGCGTTCAATTCCTTTTTCCTGGACGCCTCCTATGACTCGCCAGAGCTTTTCGGATTACTACTGCTTCCGTTCATAGCCTATTTCCTACTCAAGGAGAAATACCTGCAGGCCGGCCTTGCCCTGGCTATTTCTTTTATGTTCAGCATCTTCTTCGGTGTCTACGCTTCAGCGGCTTTCCTGATATTCCTGATATATGAAGGGAAGTTCAAAAAAGTCCATCACAAGCTTTTCGGTCCCTCTGCGATTTTCCTAGTCTTGTGGTACCTGCCCAGACTTGGTGATTTGGGACATCTGGATGTGGCCATAGGTTCTACTTTCATTTCCAAATCACTTGGAGCTTGGGCGCTCACCTATACACCGGTCATAATCGCGGCTCTATTAATACTGTTCATATTGATGAAGTATCTGCCGAAGATAAGATACAAGGCAGACAGGTATGATACCCTATGGACGATCTGGACTATATTCTTCACTGGCATGTTCCTCACATTCTTGGTTACGCCGGTCGCATATCCATGGAGGATGCCCCTCTATATCTCGATGGGCTTCACGTTCCTGATCGCGAACATGCTGGCCAATGTAAAATACAAGAGCAAGAATGTTCTGAAGGTGGCAGCTGTCCTGATATTAGTGGTGTTTACGGCAGTTCCAGCAGCGATCTTCATCGGCTCTGGAAACCTAAGGCCTGCCCTGGACCAGAACGAATATCAGATGATGCAATGGATGAATGCTACGATAGACAACAATTCCCTCATACTCTCGGACAGCGTTTTCTGCTCAAACATAATCACGCTTACTGGGAAGAAGTGTGCCTTGGACATAAATTTCGAGTCAATACCAGACAAGAATAGGTGGATTGATTACACGAATTTCTTTGAGAGCCCGCAGGACGCAGTGTCTGCCGGCTTGTTCTTGGAAAAGTACTCCAAACTAAACTATGTCGTCTATGCTAACAAGTATGGCAATAGGAACGCGATGGACGTGGTTGCAGACAGGATATATTCTTCTTGGGAGTGCGATAGCAGGACCTCCACATGCTTCAACAGCACTGTCGCCTACAAAACACACTAGCGTATGTACGGACAGAGGTCAAATCCCTTGCCCGTGCCGTCTGGCCTGAACTTGAACACAAAAGCCTTAGCCTCTGGCTGCAGGGATTGATAGACTTCCTCAAAGTACCCAGATTTTGCAAGCAGCTGGAATCCAGAGCACACAGATATGTCCTTGAAGTCATAGAAGACATAGTTAACATTATACTTCTTGAGCACGTCGACAGCCTGCGCCTGGTCAGAGCCCTCAAACACTCTTAGATAGTCGTAGTACCTCTGCGTTATGTTCGGAGCATATTCTGCATATGCATCTATCACATTCTTCCTACCAGCTATTCCAGTGACCCAATGGCCATAGTACCAGGGCGCCAGAACGACCGAGTCCTTTGGCGTATTATCTTTTATCCAATTAAGCGCATTCAAGTCGCTGGCATAAGGCGGATGTGTTGTCAGCACTGCCATCATAATCCCGGCGTTCATCAGCAGATAACCACAAAACACATACAACCACAGCCTGTTCGGCTTTAGTCTGAAGGCTCTCAGGAAGGCCGGCCAAGCAGAGACCAACGCCCTCCCAGCTAAAAGCGCCACTGGGAACAATAGCTGCTCATTCACGCGGTTGCCTATGGCTAGCGCTGCGACAACTCCTAGCACCAGCCAGGTCTGCAAGAAAGTGTTCGACTTGTCATTAAACTTGAAAAATGAGAACAGGGCCAATATCAGGACAAGAACTCCTATAGTATCAGAGGAGGTCCCGCTTTCAAAGACAAAGTGCTGGATGCCAGTCTGCAGCTCAGAGTACTCGCTGTAAAAAGGAGTGTATCCTGGCAGGCCCAATTTGCCTATTAATGGCACTAGCCAGATTCCAAATATTGCCAGTCCAATAAGATAGCTCTTTAGGAAAGGCTTTATGTTTTTTCTGAACAAGACTGCTCCAAATACCAGACCTATAGTGCCGACGAGCGGATGAAAATACCAGGTGATCGTGAACAGTATAGCTGCTATTAAACGCAGTCTCAGCTTTTCTTTCTCAGACCTCATAGCCTGCATCTTGAGCATTATTAGAAAGCCCGCAGTCAGGAACACCAGAGTTGGCAGTCTTGGATTAACATGGCTGGAAAGATATAGGAATCCGGGAGTCAAACCCAGGATTATCGAGGATGCGAATGCCTCCCTATCATTGAAGTTCAGGTATTTTGCAAAGTAGAAGGCAAGTATTATGCCAAGGGCGCCAAAGACTGGGTTTATCATCTCCTTTAACTCCATAGATGGAAGCAGGGAGAGCAGCAGAGGATAGCCTGGAGGATATGTCAGATATCTTCCTCCAAGGGAGAGAGGGTCATAGAGGTTTCCAGATGCGATCAGGTCGCTCACCCTCGTTTGATAATAAGTGGTGAACCCCAAAAGCCCGCCGTCAGTCATATTTCTTATTGTCTGCGGCACCATGTAGATCAGAAAGAATACAAATGCCAGCAGCAGGAGCTTTTTCTTGTTATCCATATGATCACTTCAGAAACTCGTAGATCGAGGTGCCCTTAGTGCAGTAGGAGTTATTGGGATAGCACGCCCAGGATGTGTATATCCTATTGACATTGAAGCCGTCCAGCATCTCCCCGCCCCAGTCCTGGCTTCCGAAAATCGCGTCTGTTATCGGCTTCCCAGAGTATTTGTTAAAGAAGGCCTTCGCCTTTGCAGGGTCGCTGTTCCACATGAAGTTCTCATAGTCAAACCATGCTGTCTTGTTTACTATGCACTCGAAGTTCAGGTCCAAAACACAAGTCTGGTTAGTCAAAGTCATCAGATTGGAGCAGGTCACATAGCTGGACAGGAATACCGGCTTTTCGCCAGTGCTAGACTTAAGGTCTGACGCCCAGTAGATGGCGCTCCTCTCATGGCTTTGCAGTGCTGGCGCCAGGCTGCCATTGTAGATTTGCAAGGTGGTTGCGAAGAACACAAGAATAAATAGCACCTTCAGGAGTTTAAAGAGTTTCCTGTCTCCGCTTAGCAGGTCGGGCAGCAGGAAGCTGAAACCGAACCCGAGATAGGCTAAATGCCTCCAAGGATGGAATATGTCTGTGACATAATGACTCAAGAATAATATGCCAAAGTATAATACCCACAAGAGCCAGAACCAGGAGTATTTGTCAGCCTTCTTGGCATTGAACAGACTTGCAACAAACAACAGGCCCCCCACTACGATCGGAGTATAATGATCTGTCCAGAAGTTTATTGTCTTTCCCACAAACAATGGTCCAAAAGTGTTCTCAAGGCAGGAGAGTATGTCTGGCCTTAGCACTAGCCAGCCAAAGAACACCACAAGAGGGAAGATCAGGAAGGTTGGTATGCCTTTACCCTTCTTATTCGCAAGTAGATAGATAATTATCAGGCCAGATATTGCAGAAGCTGAGAACGTGTTCAGCAGGAACATCGCACCAGCTAGCAGGCTGGATTTCAGATACTGCTGCTTCACTATGAACAGGAAGAGCACCAGACTCAGCAGCAGGTTTATCACTTCTGGCGAATCGTAGGCAGATGATATCAGTATGGCATTTGCTGCAAGGAAGAATGCAGTAAGCAATGCAGTTTTTTCATCCCTGAACCGTCGTACAAGCAGGAACCCAGATGCCACGCTTAGGCTACTTATTATCGGCAAAAGCAGTCTGGCGACATCTAAGGTGCTTGCCCCAATTATTTGGCTTAAAATAGCAAGAATCAAATGGTATACTGGCGGATAGGATAGAGGCCTGCCACCATAGACCCACGGTTCTTCTGCCACAAAGCCCTGCGTCTTCACTAATTCCGCGACCCTGGCATGATAGTAAGAATCATATTTTAGAGGGAAATCATTTGTAAGGGCTGGATAGACCCTAAGCAGGAAGCCCGCGGTAAATACCAGCAATAAAATAGCAACAACACGCCAATCTGTTTTCATCTCAAGCGACCCCTACATTGAAGAACAGGTAATATGGCTTGTATTTTGACCCGTAGCTCTCATACGAAAAATCTGGATTGAAAATCTCTACTTCCACTTTGTGCCTGCCAGCCTGCGTGAATGAGAAGCCCTTTAGATTGGCTGTAAATCGGTTATTTGCCTGAACGCTGAGGCTGCTCTCTGACATCTTAATCCCATCGTAGGATATCATGATTTGCCAATTGGAGTTGCCCGATAGCCGGCTATTTATGATTAAGTCGTATGAGAAATTCTGGTTTATCGCTAGATTTGTTGGATAGTTGCTCAACCAGGCTTCTGTGGTCCTTGAGTCGTCCTGCAGAAAGTTAGCTGGGTTATAAGAGAATGCCTGATAAATCAAAAATATGGAAATCAGACCGATTAAGCTGTACACTACTGTGTCTTCAGGATATCTGTCTAGAAAACCCACATTTTCCCCCGTTTAATAAAGCATGCTATAATAAATAAGCTACGTACCGAACAAATAATCGATGACCGTGGTAGCATAGCAGCCCTTTGGCAGGGAAAATCTGACCTCGATGAAGCTTTTGCCATTCTTTATAACTTTAAAATCATTTAGTTCCACATATATTGGTCTCCTGTCTCCCTTTGAAGACATTTCCGGCATTGATCTGACATGGAAGTCAGACAGCTTCATTTTTGCCTTCTTCAAGATTGCCCTTTCCAGAGCATTGTTCAGCTTTGACTCAAATCCATAGAGCGGTCCGGTCTTAAATTTTCTCTTTTTCTTGACGCATTCCTTTACAAACTCATTGAATAGATATGACTGATATGAATGAGTGAACATTATCTTCAGGAACTTAGGTAATCTTCTAAGCGCCCCTACATAGTCGTTCGGGTATTGTGATAGATGACCCAGTAAGGTTCTTTCAAACCTCATCCCATAAGGGAAATAGTTCAGCGCTTCCTTGTAGTCCCAGTCCTTGCTCAGCCTTTCCCTAGCATTCCTGGTGTCCTCGCTTTCCTGCGACGAGCTTTCTGCCAGGTATATCTTAACAGCCCTTTCCAGATTTCCCTTTAGGATCTCCTTGCCCACCAGGTGCGTTATGCTCCGGCCTGAACCAAATCTCTGGCTTCCGAAATAATTTGGTATCTTCTTTGGTATCTTGCCTAGCTTCTTGTCTGTGTAGACCTTTATCGTGAACCTGTTGCCCCACAGGTCGCCGAGCTCTATCCTTTTGTCAGAATATTCCAGAGGTTTCAAGGCCATGCCAGATATCCTCAGCTCAGAGACGTTCTCTTTTATCTTCCACATAGATATCCTTTGAGTGGTAATGGCTCGCTTGTCCTTTGTGCCAGCAAAACCGATCCTTTTTGGAGACGTGTGCAACCTTCTAGCTATGGTCTTTAGCGCAAGATTGGTGTCCCAGTTTTCTTTCTCTAAAACGCAGATAAGCTGGTCTCCTGAAGACTTCTTGAACTTGTATTTCTTGCCCGCCTCAAGCACTTCCTCGTCCGGTGTTATCTCCTCGACCAGGAAATCCTTCGGCTCGCGCTTTATCTCGTACATAATGATTATTAACAGATTGCGGCATATTTAACTCATGCTTAAGACCATAGTCGACAATGTCTTCAAGAGGCCTTACGGCTGGTTTGTGAAGACCTTCGGATTCCCGCCAGTCGTATCAGTAGCTGCCATAATCAGGAAAGGGGACACAATCCTACTGCAGCAGCGAGGCAGCAAGTACTATCTAGTAGGCGGCTTTGTAGCAGCAGGCGAACTATTAAAGGATGCCCTAAAAAGAGAAGTGATGGAAGAAACTGGTCTAGAAATAAGCGTAGGCAAGCTTGTAGGATACTATGACGACCCTGCATCCGATCCATATATACCGAGAATACTTTTTGTCTATGAATGCAGCATTAGGGGCGGAAAAACAAAGTCAACATACGAAGGAAAATCGGTTTTTATCAGCAGGAAGAAGCTGCCGCATCTGGAATATGACGGGGACAAGATCCTCAAATCCTATATCTAAGTACGGCCCCGACACCGCCGAACGCCTTGTAGAATTGCTCTCCTTCTGGCGTCTCTGTTGAAACCATCTCAACCTCTGCATGGGTGGCTTCAGCAAGATTTGACAGCTCCTCCACCTTTTCCAGCTCTAATTTCTCTGAAAGCAAGACTCTCTGCACCTGGCCATTTGATAGGGCTTGTTTTACCTTTTCCTCGCCGCTTATGGCCAGCCCTCTGGAAGATATCTTCTCAATGAATTCCTTCACAAGCTCCTTCTCCTTGTTTATCTCAAGCTCACCGAGGATCTGGTCTGATCTGTCGGCGACTTCCTTTATTCCGGATTCGTCCGTATAGCCGACATCCATAACCCCTATTATCTTGTTTTTGATTCCTGTGTGTAAGTAATCTCCCTTGAGGAATGTCTCCTTAGTTGGACCAGGTCCTGCGCATATAATTCCTTTGATCTTTTCATCAGCAAAAGTCTGGTTTATGACGTCCCCGACCTTCTTGAAGAATACGTGGGCAGCTATTTCGATCAGGCGCTCGAAACGTTGCTGGCTCTGTCCTCCTTTTCCGTGCTTTCCCGGAACCTGGGACAGCGTGTGGTAAAGAATGTTGATGTTCTTTCCTTTCATAATCGCCACCGTAGCCTCTCGTCTGTCAACGATAAATATTCCATAAATTTCCTTAGTTTCTACTAAATCCAGCATCGGATCCAAAGCGAACTTGTTGTCGCATCTGTAAAGCTGCACGTTTATGGGTTCTGGAGGGATTATGTTGAACAGTTCTATCTTTCCTTCTATATTTCCGCAGAATATCGCCACCCCGTTAGCTGGAGGCTTGTTTATGCCCTTCAATGTCTGGAGTATCCTATCAATAGCAGCCTGCACGTTCTTTTTGGTCTGCTTTGACTTTATGTTCAGCGCCTGGCCGTACTCGTCTCGAAGCCTGTTTGTTACCTCATTTACATTGGCTCCAGGCGGAATGTAGACACTAATCAGTTCTGTTCCCTCTCCCCTTATCCTCTGGAGGTATTTTATCTGTCGCTTGAACTCGAATTGTTCCTTGGACTTTTCCATGGTTCTCACTAAATAATTAGTAATTTCCTAGGTTTATAAGACGCTTGAGGCGGATATTATCAAGAGTATCCCAATGATATTGAAGACATAGGACAGTATCAGGAAGTGCTTCGGGTTGAACTTCACGCTTCCTAGCAGCGTAACGGCTATCTCATCTGGAATCGGGGAAGCTATTATGAAACCAGCGATTAGTGGTACTACAATGTTTGCTATCTTCTGACTTATGTGTGGTATCTTGATATGGAACCTCTTCAGATCCCGGTCTATCTCGGCCACGGCCTGCCTGCTCGCCTTGAACAGTATATAGTCAGTTATGGCAGCCCCCGCCGCTCCGACTATCGCTATTGTAAATGGGTCGACAGTCTTCGCCAGGGTTATCAGGGCAGCTATTGACAGAGGAAAAGTTAGTATCGAGGCGAAAAGCAGCCCTATAATGAAGGAAGTGGTCCAGTTGTGGCCGTTCAGATAGAGGATTACAGAGCTCATCAGGTCTGTGGACGCCAGATAATAGGAAACAGTCACACTTATCATGAACAATACCAAGTAGGAGTACTTCCACTGTCTTAGCTTGTCGAGCTCTGCGTTTGCGTCTTTCGCCCTCTGATAGGCAAAGTCCAACTGCTTCTCAGTGATCGGCTTCGTGCTTGCGCCCACTATATATTTTGTCAAGAAGTCAAACAGGTCCATGGGTGGCCCTGCTTTCCCCTTTGCCCGAGCAAGCGCTGAAACAGATTGATAGACCGCAATTATAGACCAAACAATTATCATGCCTCCGACAATGGCCGTTATCACTGGGCTCATCCAGTCAAGTATCGGTGAGAATAGAATAAAAGTGAACGTTCTCATGCCCAAGTACAGGAAGGGCTTTATGGCATTGTCTACCCTCTCTGCGTAATAGAGGGTCTGCCTCTTGCGCCTAGCGATTTCCAGGGCGATTATCTCTGAAAGCACATCCACAATCCCTTTGATTTTTGAAACAGCGAATATCATGAAAGCTGTGACTGTTACGAATAGTAGGAGATACAGGAAGCTGGACAATCTGCCGCCGAAATAGGATGGTCTCCACGGCGCGAGATACAGATAATTGCCAAGCACCCAGAGCCCAATTGCTATGGCTGCCTGGACAAAGAACTTGAAGACATTCTCCTTGATCTTGCTCTTTGCCTCTTTCATGAGCTTGTGTTCCAGAAACGTCAGACTATATGGCATAATTATCACATAGGGGAGGAGTGTTTATCTTCTTTTCCTGTCGTCCATCGCTGCAAAGCCGTACTTTACGACCTCTACTGATGCGAATAGGAAGAGGCAGATTAATAGTATTCCGCCCCATTCCAATGCGCCCAAAGGATATGAGCCAAACAAGACATCCAAATATGGCACATAGAGTACTATAAGCTGCAGGAAGATGGAACTTGCTACTGCCAATAATAGGAGCTTGTTGTCGAACAATCCTCTCTCCAAGACAGGACGTTCGCTTTTTGAGGTAAATACAATTGTCATCTCTAACATTACAATAGTTGTAAAAGCAACTGTTTCAGCCTTGTCAACACCGAGCGGTGAGGCGGCCAGATAAGAAAGTATCGTAAGCAAACCAACAAGAGCTCCAATGAACAGCATCATGAATATCCTCCTCTGCGTCATTATCGGCTCTGTTCTCTTTCTTGGCCTTCTAAGCATCACATCCTTTTCTGGAGGATCTATTCCCAGAGCAAGGGCAGGCAAGCCGTCTGTCACAAGATTTATCCACAGCAATTCGATGGCAGTCAATGGCAGAGATGGCAGGAAAAGCACACCCAAAAGCACGGCCAGCACCTCGCCTGTATTGCAAGACAGCAGATACATAACGAACTCGATTATGTTCTGGTAGATATTACGGCCATAGCTGACTGCTGATACTATCGAGGCAAAGTTGTCATCCGCAAGCACCATGTCAGCCGCTTCTTTGGAAACGTCCGTTCCTGTGATGCCCATTGCTATCCCGATATCTGCCTCTTTCAGGGCCGGAGCATCGTTGACTCCATCTCCAGTCACGGCAGTCACGTGCCCTATCTTGTTTAGAGCCCTTACAATCCTTAGCTTTTCCTCAGGAGAGACACGGGCAAACACATCTATCTTGTCTACGACCTTTTCCAATTGGGTATCGGACATCTTGCCTATTTCTTCTCCGCTAAGAACTGCCTTATCATTCCTCATCAACCCGATTTCCTTTGCAATTGCAATAGCAGTGGCCTGATGGTCTCCAGTAATCATCTTAACATCTATGCCGGCAGTCTTGCAGGTCATTATGGCCTTCTTCACCTCTGGTCTTGGCGGATCTATCATTCCAACCAATCCCACAAAAGTCATGCCGCCCTCCACTTCACCAATCTTATATGTCTTTTTTGAGGGAACATCCTTGTATGCGAATGCCAATACTCTCAGGGCATCCCAGGCCATGTCCTCTGCTTCCTTCAATATCTCCTTTTTCTTCGCCGCAGTCAGCTGCTTTACTTTTCCCTGCTCATAATATTTGGAACACACCGCGAGGACAGATTCTGTTGCGCCCTTGGTATGTGCGACAGCCTTCCCCTCGACCTGGTTTACTGTGGTCATCCTCTTTCTAACTGACTCGAACGGGAACTCGTAAATTAGGGGATATTTGTGGCCCAAAAGCTCAGTCTTCACCCCTCCTTTTTCTGCCATCACCAAAAGCGAACCTTCAGTCGGGTCGCCGATTACAGAATGGTTTTCTAGTTTTGCGTTGTTGCAGAGAACACCTATCCTTAGTAGTAAATCTATGGATTTGTTTTGCTCAGGCGCTATCTCTTTTTTGCCAATTAGGAAATTGCCCCTCGGATCATAGCCCTCCCCAGTTATCTCTATTTTAGCCTTGTCAACCCGCATTTGCCGCACAGTCATCTCGTTCTTTGTCAGAGTGCCTGTTTTATCACTGCAGATGACAGTCGTAGCACCCAGAGTCTCAACAGCAGGCAGTTTTCTTATTATTGCGTTTCTTTTCGCCATCTGTGTTATGCCGATAGCGAGTGTGATTGTGACAACAGCGGGCAGGCCCTCTGGAATCGCGGCCACTGCAAGGCTTACAGCTGTTATGAACATTGTCACCAACTCGACGCCGTGATATATGCCCAGCGCAAAAACGATAGCCACAACACCCAAAATTAATTTTCCAAGGAAGTCTCCGAACTTTTCAAGGCTTTCCTGCAACGGCGTCTGCTTTTCCTCTGTGCTCTGTAAAAGCTCGGCTATCTTTCCAAACTCAGTCTTCATTCCTGTGCCAACAACTACTCCAAGACCATGGCCGAAGACAGCATTCGTGCCCATGAAGCACATGTTCTTCCTGTCTGCAACAACTGCCTCCTTTTTGAGAGGAGTGATTATCTTTGCAACAGGCACGGACTCTCCAGTAAGCGAGGCTTCGTTCACCTTCAGAGAAATGGATTCAATCAGCCTCACATCGGCAGCTATCTTGTCACCCTCGCTTATCACCAAAATGTCTCCAGGCACAACTTCACTTGCAGATATCCTGTGCGTCTTCCCATATCTGATGACATCCGCAGTCGGGGAGCTCAGTTTTTTCAGGGCTTCTAGTGCCTTCTCAGCCTTGTACTCCTGTGCAAAGCCCAGAATAGCATTAAGAATCACAATAGAAAAGATTACTGCCGCATCTAAGTCTTCGCCTATTGCTATTGAGACTATTGTCGCGGCTATTAGTATTATGACGAGCAAGTTGTTGAACTGGTTCAGGAACTTCCTAAGGTTGCTCTCACCCTTCTTCTCTTTTAGCTGGTTAGGACCATATTTCTCCAGTCTTGCTTTAGCCTCGTTATCAGCCAATCCCTGTTTTGAGGTCTTCAATTCCTTCAAAACCTGCTCAAAAGTTGCAGAATGCGCCTCGAATTCCATGAGCCTATTAACCCTAAAGAATTTAAAAGCCTTCTGCGTTGTATTTGTATGGGAAGTTTTGATACAGCAATGATTGAATCTCGTCTGTTCTTGTGTGAAAAATATAAGAAGGCCACCGAAGGCGATTTAGCCACGTTCCAAAGAGAGCTGGGCGCCCAAGTTTTCAGGAATCTATCCGGAGCAACAGCCAATGTAACATGGCGTGGAAGATCCATTGACCTAAGGATAGTAGACCATCTTTAGTCTATTTCTCCTGGAAGCAGTATTGGTTTCTTGTAGTTTTTCCAGTCGTCCAGTACAATCCTAGGGCAAGCCGTAATCACAAAAGCATCGAAGGGTAGATAATCTAACACGTTAGGAGTTATCAGATTCAAATTTATTGTATAGGCCTTCTTTCCCTTTGCTTCCAGCTTTTTTCTTATGTAGCTTATGTCGCTGAAGTGCTGTCCAGGCTTTGAGCAGGTGATTATGGCATAGGTTTCAGCCTTGTGGGCCTTCTCTTTTCTTATGTGCATTTCCTTGTCCCAGGCTTCTGGTTTCATCAATGATACTTCTCCAGAATAAGGATTTGCTTGGATTACCGGCTTTGCAGTCTTTCCACTCATTCCAATTGGATGGAATCTTCCGGAGCCTATGTACAAGAAACAATCAACATCTTTTGCGACAGCCAAAGCAGAGTTAACATCGCAACCTAAGATTTGAGCTTCCTGAGTTGCGAAGCCCTTACCCTTTCCGGTGAATGCTTCTTTTCCGTTCCTTTTCAGAAATTCTTTCACTTCAGGAATTGTATGAACATGCTGGGCAGTCGTGATTATTCCTACTTTCTTTCCTAATTGTGGTAGTGCCTTCTCAACAACAGGAATTACATTCTTTGAGGACTTCACGTTAACATAAATCACTGGCTGATTTTTGGTGTTTGGGTGGTTGAACTCTGAATGCCCGAAGTGTATAGTTAGATAGCCAAGCATTGTCACTATATCACAAGCTCCAAAACAAGGATCAGCAGACAACACAGGATCACAGACAGTGCTTAGCTCGTCAAGGATCTCCTTTCCGTATTTCTTGAGGCCTTCTGGCAGCTGTATAAGGACTTTTGTTGCTTTCCGCTCATGTATCTGCTTTTTCACATAGTCTAGCTCGAAGTCGTATTCCATAAGAATCCGTATTAGTATCCTGATTTTGTGGGTTTATAAAGTTTTTACAGACTTAAGAAGAACATCGTTAACATCACTATGTATATGCCAACCACAAGTATATAGACTCCAGTTTCAGGCTTGAATTTGTAGCTATATCCGCCAACTACGGATCCGGCTAAAATGCCATAGACATTGCCGAATTTTATCCCCCCAATGAGGCTCAGGAAAAGTAAGGATATAAGTCCAAGATAAAATACCTCATAGCCAAGGGCTTTTGCGCGTCTTAAACCGATGAGCACAGGCGTTGTTATCTTGCCGAGTTTCTTGTCAGTTTTAAAGTCTATCACATCCTCGACTATCTTAGCGCCTGCCATCATCACCATCAACGGTATCGCGAATAACAACGGCGTTATCCCGATAGCCCCTGTCTGGATAAAATAACCAGCCAGCATTGCCATGGCCACTCCTGCGGGATAGCTTAGAGCTGCACCAAGATAGTTGTAAAGCAGGGGTGCATAGACGATTGCCAGGGTCCATCCAATTATAACAAAAATCAGGAACGCATAGCTCGTTAGACTTGCCACATAGAATGATAAGCCAAGCAATAGGATTGATGAGACAATCATCCCCATTACAAAATCGTTTTTAGACAAGAGTTTTCCAGATCCATCGAATCGGCCCATGTACGGGTTTATCTTGTCCTCACCAGATATGTGGTAGTCAAAATAAGTGTCCTTCAAATGCGCGATATAGACTGCCAGGAATATGCATCCAGAAAACGCGGCCGCCAATCCCAAATTATTGACTGGTCCGCCAAGCAACATTCCTATTAATCCGGCCGTGATGGCGGCTATCATTGGCGGGGGTCGGATTTCGTATAAAAATCCTCTTAATCTATCCATTTTATCACACGAAGTGGGGTCACAGGGATTCGAACCCTGATCGAGCGGTCTCTCCAAATCAATAAAGATCAACCGCGTTGTAATCATCGCCCGAAGGCTCATCGCTCCAGATTAGATTTTCTGGAGCCGCTCATACTGCCATTATACTATGACCCCGGCATTAGGATAAGGGAAACAAACCAATTTAAAGGCTTTGTGTCATATAGGATTACGGATTATCATGAAGCCAGTAAAAGACATAGCAGTAAAGCCAGACACGTCTGTTTCTGATTTGGTGAAGCAGTTCGGAAGCGCAGGTGGATTCACAGCCACGAAGCTAGCCACTGCTGTCGATATCCTGAAGGACATGGGTGATTCCTACAAGTTCCTGAGCTTTCCAGCAGATATAATCTCCACTGGAACACGAGGAATAATAAAAGATTGGGTAAAGGAGAGGAAATTCGACTGTTTGATCACCACGTGCGGTACTCTTGACCATGACTTTGCTCGAGCATATGCAAAATACTATCACGGATCATTTGACATGGATGACGTTGAGCTGCACAAAAAAAAGCAGCTAAGGCTGGGAAACGTTTTGATTCCACTGGAGAACTACGGTGTGGCCATTGAAAAGCACATACAGCCGATGCTCCAGAAGATGTATGACGAGGGTAGACGAGAACTGAGCACTCCCGAGTTGGTCTGGGAGCTCGGAAAGCAGATGAAGGACAAGGATTCGATTATGTACTGGTCTTACAAGAACAGGATTCCTATATTCGTGCCAGGAATCACAGACGGCGCTGTTGGAAACCAGATATGGATGTTTGCTCAGGATCACAAGATGAAGATAGACATATTCAAAGATGAGACAATGCTTTCTGACATAGTTTTCACGCATAAGAAAACAGGCGCCCTAATAATCGGTGGCGGAATCTCAAAGCATCATGTCATCTGGTGGAATCAGTACAAGGACGGCTTGGATTACGCTGTCTATATTACCACAGCTGCTGAATGGGACGGCTCCTTATCTGGAGCCAGAACTAGAGAGGCTATTTCTTGGGGCAAATTGAAAGAGAAGGCGAAGCACATCACAGTCGAAGGTGACGCCACTGTTCTGTTACCGATAATCGCTGCATGCATCTAAAAAAGACTATACTAAATGTATAGCAGATATTACTATTCCTTCTATGAAGCCGATAATAGCTGCTGAAACTATATAGGTTCCCAGCGCCTTCCATGTGCTAATATTATTTGCTACAGAAATAGCATTTTCGACCAACCATAATGACCACATGAAATAAGCAATACCTATAACAGCACCGATTATGCCGGCAGATGCCAATGCGGTTGGGTTGCCGCCTAAACTAGATGCAGTTACACCTACAGAAATTCCCGCAAAGGATATTAGAGTTATTATTATCAAAAAGATTACACCTAGGAAGCTTGTATAACCCATTAGCCCCAAAGTCGCTCCGAAGTCTCCAGTACCCTTGTCAAAGCGTTTTGCGATTACTGAGACCAGCCATGCAATTATGATAAAGGCGACCACATTGCCCACCACATTCACGACGGCGCTTCCCTTGAAAGTGCCAAGTGCAAAGGTGATGGCTTGCACGATTATGGCGAATAAAACAACAAGTATGATTCCATCAGTTGCTGTTGCCTGCACCTGGGTGAATGCTTCTCTAGGTTTGAACAACATCTTTGGTAGTATTCCAAGATTTAAAGTCATATTCAAATTAGCGAAAACGAGTATTTAAATACATTACTTACTTTTGAAATATGAGCATATATGGCAAAACATTATGTGTTAGCGATTGTATTACTAACCTTATTTTTAAGCGGTTGCTTCGAGAGCACTACACCAACATCCACATCAACTTCTACATCAATCCCAAAGGCGGGTTTTACCACATATACTGATGCAAGTGGATTTTATCAGATAGATTTTCCAACAAGCTGGAAGAAATATGTTCCACCAAAAAACACAGAGCACTTAGCGTCATTTTCAGATCCTAATGCGTATCTTAGTGTAGGTATAAAGATTTATGTAAATCAATACTCGACAATAACTTTAGACGATTATACCCAAGACCAAATCGCTTATGTAACTGGATATCTACAGTCAAAAATAATTGAACAAGCAAAAACAACATTATCAGGATATCCTGCCTATAGAATTACCTATAGTAGTACGGCCGTGCCGTATAGCATTAGCATCTGGACTGTAAACGGGAATAAGGTATACAGGATTGATTATCAGGGACCTGAAACCGACTTAGATATGGCAAATTACGTGATAAGTTCATTTAAGGTCTTAAATTAAACGGGCCTGAGGGGATTTGAACCCCCGACCTACTCCTTAGGACGGATTTGCTCACTAAATCATAGATTGACTATAGTGTGTCGCTCTGTCCAGACTGAGCTACAGGCCCATTGCTAAGAATGAAGTCATTATACCTTCTTAAATGTCTTTCGTTTTTCGGCTCTATCTCTTTGAACCATTTGGCGGTTTGTTCCCTCCCTTTCATCTTGATATTGCGCTTATTTACGATGACCCTGAATCCTTGTCCTCTCAGTTCGCTAGCTAGTTGACCCAAAAGCTTCGTAGAATCAGAGGTTATGTCGATTGTCGGGTAAGGAGTCCGATATCTCTTGTCCTTATCACAGTAAAAGCTGCCATCAGTGTCAAACAAACCCCTTATAACGTACTTCATCAGATTCCATTTGCCCAGATATCTGGGATTAATCTTCAAGTCTTCCTTCAGACCTATTGGAAAACCTAATTCCTTGTTTAGCAGCTCTATTAGCTCTCTGAACCCGAACCTAAATTCCATTGCGCTATAGTTTGGTCGGTATTTGTAGTAACCTTCCTTCCCAAACAAAGACTTAGTGAATCTCTTTATTCTAGCTAGATAATTTTCGTCCAATTTGATGTCTCCACTAAAGCCCACAACCCAAGCTTTGCTGTTAATTCTATCACTGCGACTATGTGCACTAAGCCAGCCATCACCCAAAAGTGCGCCGTAAAACTCCAAGAATTGCGGATTTTCAAAGTCTAAAACAAGCTTCTGGCTGTCGTTTTTCATGTATTTACTAGGAAGAAGTTGAATATAAAGCTCTCTAGGAGAGAGTCCTCCGCAGGTTCTCCGCGAAGTAAGGCGACTTTATCCAGGTGACCACATCTGCCTTTTCATCGTTTTCTGGAGTCAGGAATAATAGAGCATGATCGTCTGCTACAACTGCTCTTTGACCGTGATTTTTAATGACAACTTCCCCTATTCTGGAAGCTCTCTTTGAATGCTCATCATTTGAAGGGACCACAAATTTTATCTTTGTGCCTCTGGACTTTGCTTTCTTTAAGATATCCTCGTACATGCCCAGCTTTCTCCTAAGGCCCTCGTTGCTGGTTGCTATAACAATATCACCTTTTGCATTGTTTATCAAGCTCTCAAGCTTCGAATAGATGTTAGCCCTGTCCTTCAACACCCAGACATAGTCAGAAGCGTCAGTCGTTTCCTGCGGGATGTCGGATTTGACCTTCTGCTTCAGTTCCTTTGACAATCGGTCCATCTCTTCAATATCTTTATGAAAATCAGTAGTCTTCCTTTTTTTCACATTTTCAAAGGCCTCGTCAACCTTTACGGCCTTGAATTTCGTAGGTCTTCCAGGCTGCGTCTGCACAAAACCCATCTTCTCCAAACCAGTCAAAACATCATAAGCTCTGGGTCTCGGTATGCCTGCAAGCTCAGATAAGTCAGAGGCAGAAGCGGATCCTACTGTGAGCAAAGCTGAGTACAACTTGGATTCATACTGGTTCAGACCCAGTCTTCCCAGAATAGCAAGCGCGTCCTTGTTCATATCAAGCTTCATAACCTATCCTACCTTTTTAAGCGTTACTCACCAGTGGTAACATAGGTATATAGGAGCAAAGGTTTAAATATGTAACTACTTATTAGTTACAACATGAATGCAAAATTACTGCCAAAGATGCTTCTATCTGTGTTAATACTAATAGCATCAGCCTTTGCAATGGACCTTAGCCTTACACTAAATGCTCCGGTCCTAGCTCAGGGTCAGAACATAATCGTGGTTCCAAGCAACGGCATTATTTGGGCAAATGCTCATGGCCAGGCGCAATTTGTGCAGAACATATGCGATTATTGGATATACTTGGATGGCAGAGAAATACAGCATGTTAACATAGGATGGTGCTGGTCTGGCAGTCAGGTCACTGCTACGCAGAGAATAGACGCTTCTGCGATTGGATCAGGAAGGCACCAAGTAACATTTAGAGTATCTGGCATGTTCTGGTACGATGTTTCAACTCCTGCTTTCTTTCTTGTGAATTCCAGGCCGATGGTAAATACTACCCACTCGGGAGATAAGGTCGGGAAGGTAGATTTCAATGTCGAGGCCCACGACGACGGCGTAATCACTGAATACGCCTACGATTTTGATAATGACGGCAAGTTTGATGAGATTACAACCCAACCACATGCTTCTCACTACTTTGACACTCCGGGAAATCATACAATAAGGATAAGAGTGACAGACAACTATGGCGAATCTACAATAGTATCTCATAGTTTCACTTTGCTGGATATGCCAAAAACAATCTATGAAAATACAGACTTCGATTTTAAGTTTAGTGATCCACATGCGTATTATACCGGGTATGTGTTCAGGACATCTGCAGATTCAACCGCCGCCTTGAATATTATAACAAAGTCTAGTTCGAGCACAGATCCGATAGACAGATTCGAGCTGACATCTGACAAATCAATCCAGACATTTTCCAATTTTACGACTGAGGATGGCAATTTTGTGTTCTATCGGTTTCCAACTACACCAAAGATCTGTAAATCCTGGTATAAAGATGGAATATTCAACAGAGTATGTCCTCCTGACAATTCTTATGCCTTAACTGCAGCAAATGACATAAGACAGGTCGCCGCCTTGGACGGATTATATCTCGGAACAAGACCATACACAGTCGCAAGCAATTTTTCACTGTTCCTTAACAGGATAGAACAAACCGCCGCAGGCGCAGGTACGCAGTATAAAGTTGTGTTTAATCTTGGGACAGAGTATGGTACTGAGATATCAACCACGGTAAATACTTCAAATACAGCTCCTTCACCATACAATCCGTTGAGGACAAGACTCCAATACACATCGGTCAATGGCACAGTTCTTGACTGCTTTGTTCAGATTACTGGCACAGATAATGTAAGAATAGGGGAGCCAAGGCCGGTTACGGTGGGCGTTACAGAGGGCATGACCTGCAATCTAGATGCAGCCATATTATATTATGTCCCAGGTACTAAGCAGCAAGTACATGATGAGGGATTAGTAACCTACGGAACGTCGGTTCTGACTCTTTCTGCAATAGGCCAAAAGGCTGATGCGAGTGGAACTGTTTTTGTTGCAAATCTTAAAGCCACGAACGGGCAGAGGACAGAGACAGCAGAAGTCATTCTTGGCGGCAGGCATGTATTCTTTGGGGACGATTCACAGATTGCCTTTGCAGTTGATGTTAATGAGATTATTTACGGTTCTTCCGGAGGTAGCTACGCGATGTTAAGATTTTCAAGCGACTTTGAAACACATGTCCTCACTTTAACAGCCGTAACCAAGAGCGGCAAGAGATATTCAAAGACCAAAGATATGATAATAGATTGGGGCGCCCCAAGCGCAATTTTGGTAGATCATATTTACAAGCCCGACCCAGCGGCAGTGGCTAAATCAGACGCAATAAGGAAGGCTGCCTGGGATAAGAAGGTGCAGCGCCTAGAGAAAGCACAGCACTACCAATAAGACCATAACCTTTATAAATGTCGTCCCTCACTAATAGTAACAAGTGCGGAGGAGTTCTATGAATTTTGTAAGATATGTCATATTAGGGCTTTTGCTCATCTCGGTAGGCTTGTCACTTAGCGTGAACATACCCAACCAATTACAGACTGTCGCAAAGGGACAGGTGGCTGATTTTCCAGTAACAGTACAGAACACTCAGAACTCCTCAGTAACGGTTTTAGTTTCAGCAGCTTCAAGCGCACCGGTTTCTGTTTCAGACAGAGCATTCACACTTGGTTCATATCAGAGCAAGGACATCCATGTCTTTGCAGTCACTTCCTCTTTAGGTGAGGGAGTATATCTGATAGCTCTCAAGATAAATGATGGCACTTACAATCTGGCAGTCAATGTCCAGAAAAACAGCCCTATTCTCAGATTCGACCCCGTATATGACACGATAGATGTTGTCCAGGGGGAGTATCAGGACTTGAAGTTCTTGGTAAGGAACGAGGGCTCTGAGCGATTGAGGAACATAGTGATAAGGGGAGACATAGCTACTTCTTTGAAGGCACAATATCCTGTCCCATTTGATCTGGCACCAAACCAGGTGAAGCAGGTGAGCGTTCGAGTGACTGTACCAGCAGACTACAACCCAGACGAATATGAATTGGCACTAACAGCAGGAGCAGGCAACCTTGTGGAAAAGGCTACTGTTTTATTGCGAGTCACTCAGGCAGAAAACCTGAAGAACAAGGTCTCTCTTGAAGTATTGTCACCTTGGGAAGCAGTAAAAGAGAACAACACAGGCAACACAATAGGATACAAGATCCCATTCAGGATTACAAACAATGCAATATCCGACGTCTCAAGAATCACATGGAAGCTTGTCGGCCTGCCAGACGGCTGGGAGATAATGAACAACGACTCATTCTCACTTAAGGGCTTTGAGACAAAGGACGTGTCAGTCACATTCATACCAAAGGATTTCAGCGAGCACTCAGTAAACGTGACTATTATGAAGGGCCTTGACTTATTGGCCACACAGAATGTCACATTCAACGGCTTCAAGGTCGGTGCAGCTACTGGTTTCGTGATACTCGGCGGGGATGCCTTCTTAGGTCTTGTAGTTGTTATAGTAATCGCAATAGGCGTAATCTATGTAAGACGAAGGAACGCAAAGCAGGAAGTTGCAGAAGAGACTGAGACCAGATCCTATCTAGAGAAGCTGGTCGAGGAATCAAAGACAGAAGCTCCAAAAGAAGCGCCAAAGGCAGTGACAAGACCAAGAGCCTCAAAGCGAAAAAAGTAGCTTTATAATCTTTAACTCTCTAATTCTATTTGATTTCTTATGCCTAGTCCTTACGATGTCCTAATCATAGGCGGAGGCTGCACTGGCTTTGCGGCAGCCATGTACGCCGGCCGTTTTGAACTTAAAACTTTAGTGGTAGGAGACGCCCTAGGTGGAACAATAATCCTCACAGACGTGGTTGAAAATTACCCTGGTTTCCACAGGCTTACTGGTCTAGAACTGGCAGAGAAGCTCAGGGAACATGCGCTGGACTACAAGACTGTGGAGATAAAGGAAGACCGAGTCACAGATATCTCCAAGAAAGGTACACTTTTTGAGGTAAAGACACAGAATGGCGATACTTACGAGGCAAAGACTCTGATATTTGCGACCGGGACAAAGACCAGGATGCTCAATGTTCCGGGGGAAGCAGAGTTCACAAGCCGTGGCGTAAATTATTGTGTTTTATGTGATGGCCCACTTTTTAAAGGAAAGATATTGGGTCTAGTTGGAGGTGCAGACTCTGCTGCAAAAGAAGCCCTGCTGCTAACAGAATATGCCAGCAAGGTCTATATGATCTACCGGGGGGACAAGATAAGGCCAGAACCTATAAACTACGAGAGAGTAATGCAGAAGGTAGAGGAAGGGAAAATAGAACTTATTTTGAACACTAACGTAGTTAAAATAAATGGGGATAAATTCGTAAACAGTGTCACTTTTGACAAGCCATACAAAGGTTCCACAGAGTTCAAGCTCGATGGACTATTCATAGAGGTAGGTCATATACCATTGTCTGAGCTGGCTGTAAAGCTGGGTGTGAAGACAAACGAGAAGCGGGAGATAATCATAGACCGGGCTTCCAAGACAAACGTTCCAGGTGTGTTTGCTGCCGGAGATGTTGTTGACACAGGGTTCAAGCAAGCCATAACTGGCGTTGGCGAAGGAGTATCTGCTGCTTATTCTGCCTACATGTATCTGAAGGAAAAGGAGACCATCCATCCGACTACAACACCAGAGTATCAAAAGCGAAACGGCACAAAAGAGATGGACAGGGAGCAGAGTGAGATTAGGGACAAGTTCAGGAAGCTTTAAATACTGCGTATTCTTAGTTTCTTTAGGTGATCACTCATGACAGGTGTTTGTAGTGGAAGTTTAGGTGGTGGCACAGAAGGCAAGGGTGCTGGCTCTGAAGGAAAGATTGGCGGAGGTTCCGAAGGTAAAGGTGGAACAACCGAAGGAAAACTAAGCGCAGAAACAAGGAGCCGGGATTAAAATGGGCGCCAGTTCAGGATAATCTAATTCTTTATTTTTCTTTGGACCTAGCGGCAGCTATTTATAGAAGGCGCGAGTTATATCGCTGACGCAATCTGGTGAAAGGATGAAACTCTCGTATGACAACGGGATTTTGATAAAGTCTAAAGACTACAAGCTCTATCTCGATCCGCGCAGGAAAATCAAGGCCGAGGATAACACCTACGTAGCCGTAAGCCATGGGCATACAGACCATGTGAGAAATCATTCAACAAAAGTCTTGGGAACGAATGTTACTTTTGATTTAGTTGACCACAAGCTTGACAAGATAGGACTTGAATATGGAGAAACATTCAAGTTTGACAGCACCACCCTCAGCTTTGAGAATGCAAATCATGTTTTGGGATCCGCGCAGATACTGGTTGAAAGCGAAGGGCAAAAAATAGTCTATACTGGAGACTTCAAGCTTCACAACACGCCGATTTTTGAACCTCTTCACATACCAGAATGTGACATCCTGATCGTTGAGAGCACGTTTGGAATGCCTCACTTCAAGTTTCCTACATATGACAAAGTGTCCGCTCAGATAAAGCAGTGGATCTTGGAAAGGTACAACACTGGAAGGAACATATTCCTCGGTGGTTACACTCTTGGAAAATCGCAGCAGCTCATTCACATACTAAACGACATGGGCATTACGCCGCTTGTGCATCCGAAGATTGCAAAGAAGAGCCACGTCTATGTCAATAACGGCATTCCACTGGATTTCATCAGCACTGATTCTGAAGAGGGGAAAGAGTTGATGAAGAAGCAGTTTGTGGGAGTTATGCCTCCGAACCTGCTCAATCCTCTGTTCTTTGAGGGAATGATAGCCCAAACCGGAAGAAAGCACTATTCTGCCTTGGCGACGGGCTGGGCGTTACAGTACAACTATGCTGGCCTAGACGCAGTCTTTCCGCTTTCAGACCACAGCGATTTCTATCAGATACTTGAGTATGTAGAAAGAACTGGCGCAAAGCAGGTCTACACAATCCACGGCTATGACAGGGAGCTGGCAGCAGAATTGAGGAGCAGGTTAAGAGTCAATGCCAGGCCGTTCCATTCTACACAGCTAAGTCTTGAAGAGTTTTCGGTGTAGCTAATGAAACTAAGACTGGACATGTATGACTATCTGATAATAAGCTTACTCATATTCATAGGCACCAGTCTCTATGCATTAAGGTCTTCTGAGTTTTTTATCTCCACGATAGTAGCAGTCCTTTCAGCAGTTTTAACAGACCTTGCAGCAAATTACCTGAAGAATAAGAAGATCTTTTTCCCAAAAACGGGGCTCATATCCGGCCTGATAGTTAGCATAGTCCTGAGCTCCAGCGGACCCTTACCGATGGTCGTGGCTGGAGTTGCCGCCGTACTATCCAAACACATGATAAAGATTGAGAAAAGGCACGTCTTTAATCCGGCAAACTTTGGAGTTCTTTTATCAGTCTTAATATTTGCAACAGCTTCTCAAAGCTGGTGGGGCACTTCTTACAACTGGCTGGTGCTTCCATTGGGTATGTTTGTATCCTTCAAGGCAAGAAGACTGGATGCGGCTCTGTCCTTTTTGATTGCTTACACGATTTTGTTTTTAGTCCCAAATCTTTTATCACAAGGTCTTTCTCTCAACGCTTTCTACTCTTCACCATTACTTTTCTATACCTTTGTCATGGTCGTTGAGCCTGCCACAACCCCAATTATGAGCAAAGGACGTGTTTTATTCGGAGTCTTAGTGGCAGTATTAACATATTTGTTCTCCCAGTACTATCCAGATGTTATGTTCTTGGGGGCATTGTTTGTCGCAGACCTTTTTGTTCCTTTGATAAACAAGTATGTCAGATAGGAGTTCTCCATGTAAAGTATATAAAGGACTGAAGACCCAATAGAACTGCTTATTTTAGTGATACAATGAGAGGACGTTCACCGTTAGTGGATTGTTCCTTCTGCGGAAGGAGACAGCCAAGAGACAAGATGTCCAGGTTCACCAAGTATCCTTTCTCCTTCTACGACGAACGAATGGGTCTTCAATATAGAGGAATTCCAGAGACAAGGTTTGCCTGTCCGTCCTGCGCCAGGCACAGATCAATAAAGGACGAGAGACCAAGAGTAGGCAGACCAAATTTTCGTTAAACTACTTTGTAATGCACCCTTAGCAGGTCCTTTCCAGCGTTTTCAACACCCAGCAGCTTAAGCTTTAGCTTCACATCGTTCTCAGCAAACAATGGAATTCTTTTTCCGAAAATCAGCGGATGTATCGTGAAATAGATCTCGTCAATCAGCTTCGCTTCCATGAAGCTCTTGTTCAATGTCGGAGCCATGCTAAGGATTACTTTCATATTCCTAACTACTCGGAACTCATATAAAATTCTGTATTCTCAACTTTACAAATCGTTTAAATAGGCTCTTTGAGTTACTAATCTGGTGAGCTAGGTAATGGTAACATGTAGCATCTGTAAAGAAACAAAGGAAACAAAGAACAGATGGATAATCAAGGAGCATTCTGTGGACAACGAGGCAATGAGAGAGTTCAAGACCTGCGACGACTGCGGCACAAAGCTTATACGAAACATAATAACAGAGATGCGCAAGGAAAAGGACGAGCCGATAGAAGAGGTTATAGACCTAGGAAAGACCGGCCTCGTGAAGAGCATAAACCTCGCAGGGGACAACAACCTAGACATAGTTCTATCTATGGACCTGGCCAAGGCAAGAAAGGTTGTTTTGAACGAGACAGAAGAGAAGAAGTAGTTAGATCAGAGTCCTTATTATTATCCCGATTATCAGACCTAAAATAGCCATGTTCACAGCAAGGATTATGAAAAGCACTGTCCTAGTTTCCTTCAGGTCTTCTTTTGTCTTTGCGTGCATTCCAATCAGCTGCTCAAGTATGCTCTCGATCATTAGAGATTCTTGAACCACGTCTTCGTTTGTCACCTTCTTCTTTGGCATTAGGACACCTCTGAGCCAGGCGGAAGCTTCTTGTCAAGCGTTATCAGTGAAAGCTTTCCTCCCTCTTGGGCAGCAAGCAGCATGCCCTGGGACTCTATCCCCTTGAGCTTCCTCGGCTCCAGATTGACTATCACTATAACCTCTTTGCCTATTAAGTCTTTTGGGGCATACCACTCAGCTATTCCAGAAACAATCGTTCTTTTCTCACCAGTATCAACTTCAAGCTTCAGGAGCTTGTCTGCGCCTGCTATCTTCTCCGCATGCAGAATCTTCCCAACTCTCAAATCCATTTTGCTGAACTCATCATATGAAACCATCTTTTTCACCGGCTTGTGCCCTGGCTTTCCGCCATATTCCGTCTTGTATTTCTGTATCTCCTTTGCATCTATCTTCTTGAAGAGCGGCACGAACTTCCCTATCTTTGTCGCCTTTATCCTTTCCTTCGCCTGCTTCCATTCAACTTTCTTATTTTCGTTTAGGAATGTCCTTATCTTGGCAGCGCTGGATGGAATAAAAGGCTCTAACAAGATTGATAGGGCATGAGAAATATTTAAAGATACGTATATGATTGTTGGTCTCCTCGCCTCGTTTTTCCAAGGTTCCTCCTTTTGGACGTACTGGTTGCCTGTTCTCGCGAGGTTCACCACCTCGTTCAGAGCGGTCTTAAGCTCTATGTTTTCAAGATGTTTCGTCACCTTGTCATAGGTCTCATCTATGGCCTTCAATACCCTTTCATCGTCCTTTGTGTACTTGCCCGGTTTCGGAACCTTGCTGTCAAAGAACCTTGCAGTGAATGTAAGCGTCCTGTGGACTAAGTTTCCAATAGTGTCATTCAAGTCATTGTTTATCTTTCCTTGGAAATCATCCCAGGAAAAGTTTGCATCCTTCTTCTCTGTTAGGATTGAGATTAGGTAGTATCTCCAGAAATCTGCCGGATAAAGCTTGTTTGCTTCAGGTACTGTCAAACCAATCCCAAGAGATTTTGAGAACTTGCTTCCGCCCTCCCAGTTCAGAAACTCATATGACGCTACCTGCCATGGTAGAATATAGTCGCCAGCAGCGATCAGCATTCCAGGGAAAAACACAGTATGGAATGGAATGTTGTCCTTACCTATGAAATGCACGAGCCTTGTGTCCTTTGAGTGCCACCAGCTCTTTTTCTTTAGCTGGTTTGTGAATGTGACATATCCAAGAGGTGCGTCGAACCATGAATAGAACACCTGGTTAGGAACATCCGGTATCGGCACTCCCCACTTTATATCTCGGGATATGTCCCTATCCTCTAAGCCCTCCTTTATCCAGCTCAATGCAAAGTTCTTTGAATTAGCGAACCAATGGTCCTGCTTTTCTATCCAACTGTAGAGTTTTTCCTCCAGCTTGCTTAGAGAGAAGAATACATGCTCGCTTTTCTTTGCATAAGGGGTCTTTCCACAGGTGATACATCTGGGATTCACCAGTTGCGTGGGCTCCAGGACCTTGCCACAGTTCTCGCACTGGTCCCCTCTTGCTCGTTCATAATTGCAGTTTGGGCATGTGCCTTCAACAAACCTGTCAGGCAAAAAGCGCTTGTCATGCTCGCAATAGAGCTGCTCTATCTCCTTCTTGTAGATGTAGCCGTTCTTCTTCACCTGTTCGTAGAATTCCTGAACTAATTTTGTGTGCTCTGGATCAGACGTCCTTGAGAAGATGTCTGGCTTGCAGTCCAGCTTCGCAAAGCCCTCCTTGTGTATCTTAAAATACTTGTCTGTCAGCTGCTTCGGAGTCACACCCTCCTTTATTGCTGCAACCTCGGTTGTAGTACCATACTCGTCTGTGCCGCAGACATAGATGCACTCCTCTCCCCGGAGCTTCAGGAATCTGGAGTAGATGTCTGCAGGTAGGAGTGTACTAAGCAGATGGCCCAGATGCGGGACATTGTTCACATATGGCAAGGCTGCCGTCACTAGATACTTGAAATCAATCACCCAAAATAAGCAATAAACATATGATTTTCGGTATATAAAGGCTTAGTGCCTGTACGCCATGTTGAAGACAAATATAGCTAGGATGGCTATCAGCACCCCTATAGCTTGGGCCAAAACCACGTTCGTCAGGAGAACAGTGGTGGCTGCCAGGAACATCATCACAAAGGACAGCGCTTCCAATGCATACCTCTCCCTAAGCGTTTTCTTCATGATTTACTGCAAGGAAGCCGGATTTAAATAGTTTCCCTCACTTAAGCAAGCATGGTGGATGCCAATGTCCTGATACAGCTGGCGCAGAATCTTTGGTATGTTGGTATATTTATAATCGGTTTTCTAAGCTCCTTTTTGCTGTTCCTTCCCACCCCCGCATTTGCAGTCATCTTTGTCCTGGCATCCCCGCAGTTTGGCTTCAATCCACTTGCCTTGGGCCTTGTGGCTGGTTTTGGTGCTGCTGTAGGAGAGATGATCGGCTACCTGATAGGCTATGAAGGGGAGAAGCTCTTGCTTGAGAGGAAATACAAAAAGCAGCTGAGGGATATCGAGAGGAAGTTCAAGGAATACGGCGCTCCGTTCGTGATATTCATATTCGCATTCTTGCCCCTGCCATTCGACTTGGTTGGAATATTCTGCGGAGTCATTAATTACCCTGCAAAGAAGTTCTTTGTACCTTTATTAATCGGCAAGGTTTTGAAATATATACTCATAGCATATGCTGGTTTCATGGGCCTACATTGGATAACGCAGTACTTTGGGGTGGGCTAATGAAGAAGAAAACAAAATACAAGCTCGAGAGCATACTGAAACCAATAGCTCCAAATGTGGATCCAAATCTGATAACCATATTGTCCGTGCTGATAACTGCTCTTGCCGCTTATCTGATATTCAAGAACTACCTTTTTATTGGAGCCCTGGTCTTTGTGATCGGAGCTTTGTTTGATGCCTTAGATGGAGTCGCTGCAAGAAAATACAAGCGTGCTACAGATTTCGGCGCCTTCCTAGATAGGTGTGCAGACAGGATAAACGATGCTCTTGTTCTCATGGCAGTTATTTTGACCGGCCAGGTACAATTGCTCCTTGGGCTTGCTACCTTGGTTGCAGTCATATTTGCCAGCTACACTTCTGCCACAATAGAAGTCATAGCCAAGAACAGGGTCGGCGAGACAATGTCCTTGAGACCGCTAAGGTCGGTCATAATCTTCCTAAGCCTTGTGCTTGCCTCAGCGGATGTTACCTATTTGGAATCAATGATGGTGGTGCTATTCGCAATATCCTCTTTCTCCATCTTGGAGAGGTTCAAGAAAGCCAGCAAAATACTTAAAGGACGCAAATCAAGGTAAGAGCATGATTCTTATTACTGGCGCTACTGGTTATCTAGGAACAGCTCTAGCAAAAAAACTTTCTAAGGAGGATATTAGGATACTCACAAGAAATAACTATCTCAGGTCTGAGTATGAGATAATTGTGGGGGACCTAAGAAATTATGAGGATGTTAAGAAGGCTGTGAAGGGCATAGATTACGTTTATCATGTGGGTGCTTTGGTAGACCATCATGCTCCTCAGGAATTATTGGATAGCATAAACGTAGGTGGGACAGACAATATTATAAAAGCAGCTATTAATGAGGGATTGGAAAAAATAACTCACATAAGCTCTGTGGCAGCAGACGAGAAGAAGAAATTCACAAACTATTCCATATCTAAGAGGCGGTCGGAGGAGCTCGTAAAATCATATTGGTCAAAGCTCGAAATTCCAATAATAAGGCCTTCTGGTATCTATGACGATGAATGGATAAGATACCTAAGCAAGTTTTCTTGGGTTCCATTTCCAAAGATAGAAATGAGAACTCATCTAAGTTACATGGATCCCTTGGTCGATGCGATCACAAACAGCAGAAAATATGGTAAGTCCAAGGTTTATACTGTAGTTGACAGGGACTGGATATATCTAAAAGATTTCTATGTGGAGATTGTCAAGGCGAGCGGCAGGAAGCCATTATTTGTGCCAAAGTCTCTATACTACACCGGGCTATTAGGTATAGATGCTCTAGCTTTCTTTACAAGAGCTGCTGGTCTTAAACCGATAGCTAGTGCAGACCAGATAGAGACAGTTTTGCAGGACAGGACCTATGATTCAAAGCCAGCAGCAAGAGAATTAAAATTCAAGCCGGCAGACACCAGAGCCGTAATCAAATGGGCGTTATCGTCTTCTTGAGTTCGAAGCCTTTGTCAGGAAGGAGTCAAAGTCTATTCCCTTGACCATGCACTCTTCTTCCAGTCTCTTTAGAAGGTCGTTCTCATCCATATTCAAACTATTAGTGGCCGTTTTACTTGCGTAGCCGAATTTGTTCAAAGTCATTCTACCAGGCCGCCTTTACCATCTGCAAGAAGCCGTCCTTGTCGGGCTTGAAAATGTGCCTGGAATCCCTTGGGCACAGCCAGTTGCCTTTGTCTTCGAACAAAACTATGCTGTTTCCACTTTCTCCAAAGCATCTTGGACAGACCTTGTTCATCACGAGAGTTCCACTTCCCATAAGTTCACCGGAACTATAATGGAATAGGAGTATTTAAATCGTATCTTTTCCTTAATTTAGTATGGCAAAACTTCTTCGCGGAAGAATAGTTCCTGGTAGGAGATTAAGACCCGGCGAGAAACTTAGTATAATCAAAGAAAGGAGAGCCGGAAAACTGAGTCCTCTGCAGAAGAGAGCTATAGCCTATGCGATAAAGCGAGTCCAAGATCATTATTCTATGATAGATTATCCTCTATTGGGAGATCCTCGTTATGGTCCAGGCGTGGCAAAGCTGATAAATGAAAGATATCATAAAAACATTAAAAATAGAAGATCCATTTTTAGCCGTGCTCGTGATTGGATTGTTGGTGGAACTGCCCTTTTTTTATCGACTCTGAGGTTAGGTGGATTGAGCACTTCTGGTAATGTAAGTCGCGTAAAAGGACAGGCTCCTGGTCCTGACGAGCTTTCTAGATTTAGTGGTCCAGGAAGATTTTTTCCACAAGTACATTCAGAACTTACTCCTGAAACTCTAAGAACTGGTTTAATAGTAGGTTCTGCAGCTGCTTTAGGGAGTAGATATGCAGCGAAGAAATGGAAAGGATACGTTGAGAGAACTGTCACGCCTCGAAATCTACAGGCCCATGGTAGATATTTAATGGAAAAGCGGCAACGCAAGGTAAAAAGACGTTCACATCGCTAGCCACTCTGTTTAAATATTCTTACAGATTATTAGACTCGATATTAATGGCTAGAGTTCCCACTGGCATTCCTGGTTTGGACGAACTGATTGAGGGTGGTTTTTTGGAAGGGTCTTCAATCCTGGTCTCTGGAGGGCCAGGGACAGGCAAGACCATACTTGCGATGCAGTATCTGTACAAGGGCGCTGAACAGTACAAGGAGCCTGGAATCTACATCACAATGGAAGAAGGGCCCACCAACCTCTGGTGGAACATGAAATCCTTCCACTGGAATATCACAAAATATGAGCAAGAAGGTCTGATGAAGATATATCGAATGGGTATGATAGATCCAAAGGACTTTGGAATCAGATTCAAGGACGAAATGAAGCGGATAAAGGAAATGGCGCAGCAGATGAATGCCAAGAGACTGGTGATAGACTCGACAACCGCATTTGCTATGTGGATGAACAGCGACGAGCAAATCAGATATTCTTTGTTTAAATTAGCAGAAGAGCTGAAGGAGTTAAAGGTGACAACCCTTATGACCTCCGAGACAATGGGCGGAAGAGATCAATATTCTAGATTCGGAGTAGAGGAATTCATAGCAGATGGTGTCATATCTCTTTATTTTCTACCCCCGCAGAGAGCTATGTTTGTCAGAAAGATGCGAGGCACGAAGCACGACCAGAAGGTACATCCATATGACATTTCAGAGAAGGGCATAGAGGTATATCCGAGAGAAGAGGTTTTGTGGGAGAGCCTCAACAGGTAATCACATGAAAATAAAAGCGCTCTGGGACATTGTCAGGTTTGATCATGAGATCTTCCTAGCAATAGGCGTCCTTGTGGGTATGCTGTTGGGAAGCGCGACCAATGAACTGCCCTCTATGAATACCATAATCCTGAGCATCCTGTCGCCAATATTCATCGGTATGTCCTCTTTTGCATTCAATGATTATATTGACCTGTCTGTAGACAAGAGAAACAGGAGAAAGGACAGACCACTTGTCAGAGGAGATTTATCACCGAAAGTCGCGTTATGGATTACAGCGCTTGGATTCCCATTGGGCTGCATTGCTGCTTACTATGTCAACGTCACTGTGTTCAAAGTGGCCATCGCCTATTCAATAGCCGCTTTCTTGTATTCCATCTGGCTTGAGCGAGTTCCAATAGTAGGCAATCTCTATGTGGCTTCCTCAATGGCAGTCACGTTTGTTTTCGGGAATTATGTGGTAGCTCCGCACTTGTCAGACCCAGTGATAATGTTCACAGCCATGGCATTGCTGCTGGGTTTTGGAAGGGAGATCCTCAAGAGCATCCAGGAAATGAAGGGCGACAAAGTAGCTGGGCGACAGACCCTGCCAATATTGATAGGCCAGCGGGTCTCGGCTGCATTCGCAGCTTATTTCATGATTCTAGCTGTGATAGTGTCCTTTATGCCGTTCATATTCATACCAAAATACCAGGGAAATCTCTATTATCTAATCCCGATAATAGTGGCCGATCTTCTCATAGTGTATTCTGCATACTATGGAGCAAAACTGCAGCGCTTGGATAAAATCAGAAAATGGAGCCTGTACACAGTGATGTTTGGATTGCTCGGGTTTCTGCTGGGTGCGCTGATCTAACCCTCATAGTCGCCTTCATCAACGTCTTCCATGTCAAACTGCTGCTCTTCCTCAGCATAATCAGATACAAGCTTCCTTAGGGAGACATTTTTCCCGACCTTCAGAACCTGCAGCTCAGCCTCGCAGTCGGGACAGTTGATTATCTCGCCGTCTTCAACCTCGTATGGAAGCGTTATAGCGCCCTTGCAAGAAGGACAGATCATAGCGTCCTTGATTACCTTCATCCTAAGCGCTTTTGGAGCCCTAGGTATCTTTATCCTCTGTACTCTAGCTTTTCTGGAGACCTTCTTTGCTTTTCGAGCCTTAGGCTTTGACTTGACCCCTTTAGCAGCCTTCTTTACCTTCTTCTTAACCATTAAAATCGACTTGATAGTTATTCAGCAAACACCTTTTTAAGCCTTCCCTTTGCCGATTTTTCCTCTGGATTTCCTTTATATATCCTCGATTTGTAAGATTATTACTGTTCGAAATGCCACCGGGGTGACGATCGGTGAAGACTGAGAAGATAGAAGAAATATTAGATGTACCACCCATAGAAAAGATGTCACCTAGCCCCGCAAAGATAGACCTGATGAAGCTGGCAGCCAACCCAGACTGGAAAGAGATGCTCACAGACATAGTGCACAAGGAGAAAATGGACCCATGGGACATAGACATCTCGATGCTTACTTCAATATTCCTGGAAAATATAAGAAAACTTAGGGACATTGATTTTAGGATACCTGCCAATGCGATACTTGCTTCTTCCATACTATTGAGATACAAGGCAGACTCCTGGGTCTTTGTGCAGCCGGAGCCAGATATTGCGCAGGGTATATGGATACCTGACGGCCTCATTGCAGAACCGGTCTTTCCAGAGCTCACGCCTATTGTGAGGATAACCAAGAGAAGGGTCAGCTTGGACGAGTTGATAGTCGCTGTGGAGGACGCGATAAAGAAGGAGAAAAAGAAGGCAACGAAGAAATCAGTCATGGCGACTGTTCCCCAATCGCTTATAGACATAGTCGAGAATCAGGAGGACTTTGGAAAGCTCCTGAACAATGTCCACGAAAAGGTGAAAAATAATATGGACAAGGACAGGTTGGCGGTGTTTTCCTCACTATTATCGGAAAAGACTGTGGACGAGATGATAAAACACTTTGTGCCCCTGCTGCACCTGGCCAACCACAAGAGGATTTACATGTGGCAGGAGCAAATGTTCGGGGAGATATTCATTTTTGTGCCTGAGAACGGTGAAATACCTCACGAGAGGATAAAGAACCCCTATGCAGAGGTAAAGATAGAAAAACCCAGACGACGTAAGTTAAAGAGTGATTCCGATGGAGAAGAAGCTAGCTGAAGCAGCTCTTTTCATGTCGCCAGAGCCTTTGACTTTGGACGAGCTGACAAAGATAATGTCGGCCCCTTCATTTGCGATAAGCCTGAAGATCTTGGACGATCTGATTGAAGAGTACGGACAGAAGGACACTTCCCTAGAGATAGTCAAGACAGAGGACTCTAGGTATCTAATGCGCGTGAAGAACGACTTCTTGGGAAAAGTTTCACATCTGGCAGTCTCAACAGAGATGAGCAAGGCTGTTCTTCGAACGCTTGGTCTCATAGCAGCAAAACAACCCGTGAAACAGTCGCTGGTTGTTGCAATAATCGGCAACAAGGCCTACGATTACATAGGTGAATTGACAGAGACAGGGTTTTTGAAGTTCAAGAAGTTTGGCAACACCAAAATCCTGGAGACGACAGAAAAGTTTGACACCTACTTTGGAAAAGATGTGGAACAGATAAAACGAATGGCCACCGCGCAGCAGACCTTGACTACATAGAGTCGTAGTAGTCTCTTATTTCCTCGATTATGTCATGGAAGTTCCTGGTGCCCTTCTCCTTCCAGCTATCTATTATCATCTTCTTCTCATAACCCTTCTTTCGCAATGCACCTAAGCTTATTCCAGACAGCTTTGCCAGTTTCTCTTCCTTTGTTGAGGGAACATCTGTCCTATGCAACGTGTCTGTCTTTGGATCATAAGAAAAGATCTCAGAGAACGAAACTCCGACTTCTGATTTTTCAATCTCGGCTATGCTTATTATCCTCCTTTTTAATCCATTGGATGTCCTTATCTTTTGGATCAGGATTATCAGGTCTATCAGAGGCAGCATGTTTGGAGCCACACTAAGCGGCGGATTAGTCAATCTGGACACTGCCTCTACAGGCGAGTTCGCATGCAAAGTTCCCATAGCAGAGTGGCCTATGTTCATCGCGTTGAATAAGGTCTCTGCTTCCTCGCCCCTTACTTCTCCCACAATAAGGCGGTCCGGCCTCATTCTCAGGGCATTTATCAGCAAATCATTCATGGTCACAGCTTTCCTAACATCCGAGCCATGCGTGCTTTCCATCCTCACCACGTTCTTTCGGCCATAGAAGTTCAATTCCAATGTATCTTCAATCGTGATAACTCGCTCGTCTTCTGGTATAAAGCCGGCCATCACATTTAGTAACGTGGTCTTTCCCGAACCAGCTCCACCTAAAACCAGCACGTTCAGGGGATAGTTTCGCATTCCTTCCACAGACATCCACAGGAAGGCGGCCACCTCAGAGTCCAAGGTGCCATAATCCATCAAATCTACTATTGATAGGGGATTTTCCTTGAACTTTCTTATTGTCACAGTCGGACCTTGGGGAGTGGCAGGAGATATCGTGGCGTTTAATCTTGAACCATCAGGCATCCTTGCATTAAGGAACGGCTTGCTTTCATTGATATAATCGTTAGACTGTGCGGCTATGTTTCCCACAAACTGCAAAATAGTGTTCTCGTCCATCTTCAGGTTGGTCTCACACATGCCATGCTTTATGTGATAGACAAAGACCGGTTCGCCCGGGCCGTTGATCATTATCTCTTCAAGCTCTGGGTCCTGAAGAAGTATCTCCAATTTTGGCTTGCTCATCTTGTATTTCTTGCCAGTCTTTTCCTCAACTATGTCTACCGTAGTCTCGGCTGCCATAATTCAGTAAGGAATAGGGTATTAAAATATGAGTGGGCCGGGAGAAATCACTTTTATATTCACCAGTAGCCTTACTGATCTATGAAATTTGATGTGGATAGTATAGATTTTAGCTGGAGAGATATAGAAAAGGGAATAAGATTACCAACTAACTTAGATGAAAAGTTAGCTGAATATATAGGGATTCATATAGGAGATGGTTCTGCTTCTATTCATAAAAATTCTACTAGGATAGATTATGATTACAAATGTACAGGAAATCCTGTAGAAGATAAACTTTGGTATGATTCATTTGTAATTCCACTTAATAAAGAACTCTATAATATTGATATTAAACCGAATTATTTTTCAGATGGTACTTATGGAATAAGATTTAGATCCAAAGCCGTAGTACTCTATATTAGAGATATACTAAGGATTCCGATTGGTAAAAAGTCACACATTGTTGATATACCAGATTATATAAAAGAAGGCAAAAAATCTATAAAGGCCGCATTTTTACGTGGACTCTTTGATACCGACTTTTGTATCACATTTAAGGATAAAGGCAGAGGTAAGCATGATTATCCTGTAATTTCAGCATCTTTTGCAAGCGTCAAACTCCGCAATTCCGTATTGAATATATTAAAAGAGTTTGACATAGGGTTCAATGCTTATGATAAGGAGATAATTGACCCAAGATTTAGAAATATTGTACTTAGTAATTCAATTTTTATCAATGGTGTAGATAATACCAATTTGTGGTTTAAAGTTATCGGTTCTAATAATGAAAGGAATGTCTCCAAGTTCAATCTATGGTCTAAATTGAGTTACTATCCAATGAATTTGAATCTATACGAAAGACTACTTGTTTTAAATGGGCCCGGCCGGATTTGAACCGACGACCTCCCCATTATCAGTGGGGTGCTCCACCAGACTAAGCTACGAGCCCGAGAATACGCATGGTAATTAGGATTATGGGCTTTTAAATATGGAATCCCCTATAAACCTATGGCTAGAAAGAGACACAGATTAGAAGATTATGAAGAGCTGGTGCGTAGAAATAGAAAAAGGAAGGAGCGCATAAAGACAGAACTTGCTAAAAAAAGATGGCCCTCTGCAAAACCAATTAGCGGGGATGAAAAGGTTCTTTATAGATATCCATCGGGGCTGGTCGCCGAGAGGACCTTCAGGGCCAGAAAACAGCTTTTAGAGAAGGCAAACAGATTCTTAGTCGACAATGAGCAAAAACTCAAGGCAATGGATTTAGATGTCGAGTTACAAGCAGCGCGCGATGTTCTGGAAGGCTTTGCCGAACCAGAGATGTACACACTTAAGAAAGAGGGCAGGAGGGTATACAACAAAAGCTACAATCTTTTGTGGTCTTACATAGAACTTCTTAAGAATGCAGTCAAGAAAGGAAAGGCCACAGATGCGCTTAAAGATGCGATAATCAAAAAACAGATGGAGCTAGAAAAAACTGCAAAGGAATTGCGCAGGGCTCAGGGAGATGCACAGGGCGCAAGATCTGATATAGAAATTATACGTGAAAAGCATAGACAAGAACTCGATGAGATGAGAAGAAGGTTGCTTGATGAGATAAACGGTCTGGAAAGGCAAATCCAAAAGCTGCCCAAGAAGGATAAGGCCATCGAAGCCTTGAAGGACAGCGTTATAAGGAAGCAAATGGAGTTGGAAAAAGCGATAGAGCGATTTGAGTTTGCGGAGTCCCAAACAAGAATAGGTAAAAGGTTGGATAGGTTGCAGAGAGAAGATTATGAGAAGAAGATAGAGGCATTGAAGGACGCCGTGATTGGGAAACAAATGGAGCTAGAACGCGCTCTTCAGAGAGCCCAACGAACACCAGCAGCTCAGCTACCAAATGCAAGCGGTCCAGCACGAGGCGCAGCCGGAGGACAAACACAAGGTTCAAGAACCACAAAAGCCAAGAAATCTACTATGGGCAAGATATTGGACAAGATATTCTCTCAGCCAGGTGGAAAACCCGAATCAGATGAGGAAGTCAAGGCCGTGTTCGGGATAATAGCCATAGCGATTATAATCCTAATAATAGTCATCCTGCTGAATATCATTTTTTAATCAATTTCTTTACTTCCTCGTAAGGGGCGTTTGTCTTTACCCCATAGCCGGCAAAATGCGTCTTCTCAGCCTTGTATCCTCTTTCTCTTAGATGTAGCATCACCTCGAACGTCTTTGGCGGCTCTTTCCCAAGGGTCATTGCAAAAGCATGTAGGTCATAGTAGGGCAGATCGATGTCATATTCAAACTGGTTGTCTATTTCGTCAGAGTCCATTGGCAGGAAGGACATATCCCCAATCTTGCCGAGCCATGTAGGACCCAGGAGCTTTCTCTGGTTCTTGCATTCACAAATTGTCTTGGCATCCTCGAATATTGGATAGTATTCCCTCCTCTCACACTTGTCGCAGTAAGAGATGTAACCTATGTTGTCGAATGACTTGTTCACACTCCTCTTCGTGCCGCCCATCTCTATGAACGTCCTGTAGTAATGCAGATTATAATAGGAATAGAGCGGCTTTATACCATATTCAAACTTTGCAGCCTCCCTAAAGACAGAGAAAATCAGGTTTCTCACACCCAATTCATGTTGGAAACTGGTCACGTCAGAGATTATCCCATACTTTCTGAAGCAGGCCTCTGGATATACCCCGGAAAGTGCGCCCACGTCTGTTGCTGTCACGCAGAGAAGGCTTTTCTTTGGTTTTATCGCCATCATGGCATTGTTCAGGAAATGCGATGGAGATCCAAACGGATCTATATCAATACAATCAAACTTTTCTTTTGGATGCTTTAGCAGGAATTTGTTCGCCTCGCCAATGCAGAAATTTATCTTTACCCTATTCAAAGCAGCATTTCTCTTTGCTATCTTGATTGCTGTTGGCTGGGCGTCATTCGCATAAACAGTGAAGTTCTTTCCACACTCATTCGCATATCTGATGGCCCTAGCTCCAATTCCACACATTATGTCGGCCAGGCTAACTTTGCGCTTGCCGAAGTATTTCTTCACAAGCTCGACAGAAAGAGACCTATCATGGCCCATTATAGGGTTGTAGAAGACCGGGGCATGCTGCGGTATGCCATACTTCCTGAGATCCGGCACCCAGAGCTTGGTTTTTCCTTCCATTGTTTTTACGAGTTTGAGGGGCATACTTTAATTAGACTCATTTGATTAATATAAGAGATATTTATGGAAAATTTAGCCAGATGCGTTGGATTATGGCTAGCAGAAGGTGATAATAAAACTAAATCAGAGGTCACATTTACAAATAATAACTTTGACTTAGTAAGACTATTTTACAAAACTATGAAGGAAAACTTTCCTTTTGATGATCTTAACCCTAGAATATACGTCTACTCACCTAATGGCGAAAAACCAAAAATTGATCTTGATGTTGCAGTAAGATATTATTTGGATAGGAGAGCTAACTTTCCCTACTTTATATTCAGAGTGGCTAGCGTAGAGTTGGTAAAGAAATGGCATAAAGTCGTAGAGGACATAAAAGGGAATACTACTCTTTATCAATTTATCCTCCAAGGCTTCTTTGCAGGAGAAGGGAATATAAAATATAACATCAATTCTCATTCCAGAGCAGTAAGAATAGCACAAGGTAAAGTCAATTTATATTTAGAGAAGATCTTAAATTCATTCGACGTGACTTACAAATATTCAGAAATAGAAAGAGTTTATGTTATCAGTAATATAATTAATATTATTAAGTTGGGGGATTTAGGTATAGCCGATCTTCATAACAAGAAAAAGTTAAAGTTTGAAGAGATGATAGTGTATAGTGAAATTCATTACCCAAGAAATCTATTGAAATCTGAAGTCTTCAAGATATTAAAGGTTCCCCATACGGCAAGACAATTAAGTTTGATGTTCGATAGATCCTTAGCACGTTTACAAGATGTTTTAATAGATCTCAAGAAAGAAAATAAAATAAGAAACTATAGAGTTAAAAGTAAGGATTATTGGATTAGAGACGACCAACGTACGATCATCATATCCAAAGTTAAAGAAAAGTTACTACATATTTTAAAAGGACCTATGACTACTGCCGATATCGCTAGATTACGGCATACGAGATGGCAAACTACTTTTAAATCATTAAAAGGATTAGAAAAATTAGGTCTAATCATGCGCATGGATGATAAAGTATGGAAAAGAATTTCAGCAAACCAGAAGATAATAATCTTCTAGTATTAGGGATTGACGAGGCTGGTAGAAAGTATTAACCATAAGGTTTTGCTTACCAAAAGGCCCCGTCGTCGGCAGCATGTTTATTGCTGGAGTTATGATTAGTGAGAACAATGCCCAAAAGCTGAAGAAGATGGGCGTAAAGGACTCAAAATTGCTGTCTGAAAAACAGCGTGAAGCTCTAAGAAAGAAGATAGAAGACCTTGCCATAGAATATCATCATGTCGAGATAAAAGCCAGCGATGTGGATGAAAAAAGAAAGAGGATGTCTCTAAACGAGCTGGAGGCGCTTAAGATAGCCGAGCTTATTGAGATGTTCAAGACAAAGCCAGACAAGATAATCATAGACTTACCAGACCCGACTGGAGAGGGCTTTATCAAGAGAATAAGAAAATACACGCACTTAGATGGCGAGATAGTGGCAGAACACAAGGCTGACGTCAACTATCCAGCAGTCTCAGCCGCTTCGATTATCGCAAAAACAGAAAGAGACAGGCATGTAAAGGAATTGGAAAAGGCCTACAATGTTGTGCTTGGAAGCGGCTATCAGCACGACCCAGCGACAGTAAAGTTCCTAGAGCAGCACAAGGGCGAATTCCCAGATTTTATTAGGAAATCATGGGACACATACAGAAAGACGATGGACAAACGACACCAGAAAAAGCTAGTCTGATTCTTCTTCCTCTTTTGGAGGGGCCTTGCCATAGGCGTACTCTAGGAACTCGTCAGCGGTGTCCTTTGCAGCTGCTTCTCCGTCCTCGTCATCATAATAAATGCACTTGAAGATGTTCTTTCCTGTATCTGCCTCCAGAGTCGCTAAGCCAGCCAAGAAGGCCTCCTTTGTCTCCTTGTCTTCCTTCTCTAGCTGCACAAATATTACTATGTGGTCAAGATTGGCGAACTTCCTTGCGAAAGCCAGCACATCGAAGGGATCCAAGGCCTTCTTTGTCTTGAAATTCGCATTAGCAACTTCCTTGTCTATGATATCCCGAAAGATATCTGCAACCTTCCCTCCAGATTCCACTAGGCCTATGTCCATAATTGTCTTAAGTAGCGACGCTTTAAAAACCCGATTTGCCTAATAGAGATATGCATCAAGTTGACCCAAGGGGAGATCCAGAGAAAGTAAGAAGGCAGTTGTTGGTAGAAAAAAGTGCGTTATTAGATGACCTAATGCAGCTGACCCATAAGAAAGTTAATCCTGACGAGGTAGCTAAAGAAAGTGCTGCGATCGACGCCAAATTAAAAATTATAGAGAATGAGCTGGAGAAATTACCGCCAAAGGTTAGCGCAAATGAAATAGCTTCTATAAGAGACATAAGACAAAAGCTTATCAAGGTGAATTATGCCGCACTTAACCCCCAGGAGGTACACAGTTTTGCTCAGGATGTAAAAAGGGTCAGTGATGCAGTCCAAAAGATAACTCAGCCAGAACAGCCAAGTGTAGAGTCCATAGTGCGCAAGGCACTCGGACACGGGGATAAAACATTCCAGCAACTTCGTGACCTGACCAAAGCAGACGATAAAATTATAAGAGGTGCGATAGATAGGCTGATACAAAAAGGAGATATAGGTTGGTACGGCAAGAGAACTGCTAAGGACATAAGATTTACAACTAATTTCTCTAGTCCGCTGGTCAAGAGAGTGATTCCTAGGGTATTTAACGTCAGCGAAATCAAACAAAGGCCGAAGTATCCTCCTATAGGGAAATACCCTGGAAAGAAAAAGAAAAGATTGAGGGGACATTAATCTAGGATGTTCGTGTCCTCCTCCAACAGGTATAGGATTGAATCCTAAGCTACTGTGAGAGTGAAACTGAGTGAAAAAGAAGAATGTAAAAAGATCTGTGATTACTCCTAGAAGAGTGATAAGGGATCCTGAAAGATTCAAAAATCTGTTAAAGATAGAAAAATCCTCTCTACTAGATAAACTCGCTAGAATGAGAACCAGAAAAGGTGTCACTGATGCCAAACACGGCATGTCTCAAAAAGTCACTAGAATACAGCGTGAGATTGATTCTATAAATGCGATGTTGAGCGTTGTTGCACCTGCTACTAAGAAGGATCTTACAGTACCGATGCAACGGGCGAAAATTCCGGAACTTATTGATGTTTTTTCAGAAAAGGGATTAGTAAACAGGGTCAAAGTGAAAGCTGAGACCGAGAGAGCTAGATTAGAGGTAGAAAAGAGTATTCATAATATGGCACATTTTAAGAAATTGACTCCCCTACAAAAAGAAAGATTTATTCAGCAGGCAACAGTAATTCAGGAAAGAATTAATAGAGGGCCCATTACAGTAGAAACGCTCGAGAGAGAATCTGGATTAAAGCACGCTCAATTTAAGCGAGCTATGACTGCGCTTGCAGAAGAAGGGCTTCTTCACACTGATGGTAGTTTAATTTATACGGGATCTCAGAAGGACCCTAAAATACCAAAAGGTCGATGGCGTCCTATAAAAGAAGAATGGTATTAGTCGTATTAGTAGTACTAATTTAAAAACCATAGTTTCTTAAGAATTCTTATGGTTCCCTCGAAAAGGTCATTGAAAAAGACAGCAGTTCTCTTAGAGAAACTGAAAAGCAAGGGCCATATAACTGAGAAAGACGGTAAATTTTATGCAGTATCCACCAATCCACCTATATCGCCAATTGAAAGGTTGGGAATGGAAGTTCAAAAAGGTCCGGTATCTATCAAAAGACTTGCAGAAATAGGCGGCGAAACTGAGAGAGAAGTTGAACGTTTCATAAAAAGATATGCTAAAAATTACAAGGGCGTTAAGATTGTAAAAATAGGTAAAGAAAAAGTAGTTTTTGTTCCACCCCATAAACCAGGCTATTCAAAGGCGTTAACTAAGAAAAAAAGATTTAGTTAGGGTTTTAGTCGTGCGGGTGCTCGTGCCCGCCTTCCATGTCAGGCATTCCGCCCATGCCGCCTCGTGGCTTTGAGGACGCTATGATGTCGTCTATCTTCAAAATCATCTCAGCAGCTTCTGCAGCAGATGCAATTGCCTGTCTCTTCACCTTTGTGGGCTCTATCACATCATGGGCTCTCATGTCCTCGATTTTTTGACTAAAGATGTTCACGCCATAGTTCTTCTTGCCCTTTGTGTGGTCTGTTCTTAGCTTTACAAGAGTGTCTATCGGATCCATGCCAGCAGACTCTGCCAGTGTTCTTGGTATTACCTCAAGCGAGTCAGCGAAGCATTCTATTGCCAGTTGTTCTCTTCCACCGACGTCCTTTGCGTAGTCTCTAAGCTTTATTGCTATGTCAGTCTCAACCGCTCCAGCGCCAGTAACTATCATTCCTAGCTCTATCGCACAAGAAACAGCCCCTATTCCGTCGACAACAGCTCTCTCTGCTTCGTCAACGACATGTTCTGTTCCACCTCTTATGAAGATAGTCACTGCCTTTGGATCCTTGCAGCCCTCTATGAAGGTCATGGCCTCTCCAGCCACCTTTCTCTCTTCGACTATTCCAGCAGAGCCGAGGTCTTTAGGACTCAGGTCATCTAGATTCATGACAATGTTTCCGGCAGTTGCCCTAGCGATCTTTTCCATGTCAGATTTCTTGACTCGTCTGGCTGCGTATATACCTGCCTTAGACAGGAAGTGTTGTGCATTGTCGTCGATGCCCTTCTGGCATAGTACAACACTTGCCCCAGACTTTATAATCTTGTCCACCATGTTTCTGAGCATCTTTTCCTCTTGCTTCAGGAACTCCTCCAGTTGGTCTGGCGATGTTATTCTTATCTCTGCGTCTGTCTCTGTTTCCTTGATCTCCAGAGCTAAGTCTAGCAGAGCAATCTTTGCCTTCTCTACCTTTGTAGGCATTCCAGAATGAACTCGCTCCTTGTCTATAACGATTCCCCTTATCAGCTCAGAGTCTTCAAGGTTTCCACCCTGCTTCTTCTCGAGCTTTATGTAGTCCTCATCAATCAGCATGTATTCACCCTTGTCCTCTGCCACCTGTCTGACAGCATCCACAATCATCTTGGCTATCTTTTCCCTGGATCGTCCGGTAGCGCCCTTCGAGGCCATACTAGTCATGCAGACCTTTATCAGGTTCTTCTCGTCCTTGATGCTTATTGGGTCTGATATCTTCTCCAAAATCTGAATGGCCTTTTCCTGAGCCATCCTGTAACCGTTGATTATGATACTTGGATGTATGTCCTGGTCCAATAGAGTCTCTGCTCTCTTGAGTAATTCACCGGCGAGTATTACTGCTGTGGTTGTGCCATCTCCAGTCTCGTCATCCTGAGTTTTGGCCACTTCAACAAGCATCTTTCCTGCTGGATGTTCTATGTTCATCTCTTCCAGAATAGTAGCACCGTCATTTGTAATCACAATATCTCCTAATTCGTCTACTAACATCTTGTCCATACCTTTTGGTCCTAAAGTGGATCGAACAGCGTTTGCCACCGCTTTTGCGACGGCTATGTTTGTCCTTTGAGCGTCTCTACCGATAATTCGGTTTGAGCCCTCAGGCAATATAAGTATAGGTTGTCCACCTAAATTTTGAGTCATTATAGATTCCTCCGAATAAGCTCCTAAATCCTAAAAATGAGCGTAATTATAGTGGATATCCACTTATATAAACCTTTCGTTTCGGGTGGATATTCACTTCACATTCTTGGACAGGCGGGTGAACATTATAGGGGAGATAATGGTAGTCAGAAGCGCTATCACGATGACGATAGAGAAAAGGTCCTGAGATATGAGGCCCTTCTGCAGAGCCAAGCTCAGGACAGCGAGCTCCACGTCTCCCTTTGCGTTCAGGGCCCAGCCAGTTATGTACCCGTCCCTCCAACTATAGCCCCCAACTCTGGCGCCAAGCATTGTGCCGCCTATTGTGCCGACAAAAGCTATGATTCCAAAAAGGAATAGCGGGATAAGGTTGTTAACTATCAAATTAAGATCAGTGTTAAGTCCTACCCATATGAAGAACAATGGGACGAAGAGGCCGAATGCTACTGTATTTACTGTCCTTACTATTTCGTGCTCCTCCCAGATGTTCCTGGTTTTTCCAGACAGCAGAGATCTCCTTACAAGCATCCCGGCCAGCATTGCACCTATGGTTGCACCGACACCTATGAAATCAGTAAGATATCCAAAGAGGAAAATCACTATAAGCGCTCCCATGAACAACGTGGTCTCTGCATGGTGCTTCCTGTATATCACAGTGGACTTCTCCAGAGCCACTTTTGTTATTGCCATCACAACCGCGAATAGAACAATCCCAGTAAGTAGGCTGTCCAAAGTAACGCCTGTTGCGGTTCCTATAAAGAGAAATAGGATTGTCAACAACACGAACTCATTGATATCATCAACTGTGCCAGCCACAACGATAAGCTTGCCTATCCTTGTTTTCAGTTTCCCAGCCTCCTCCAAGAAGTCTATTGCTATAGACTGGGCGCTTACAGATAGAGCAACACCGATTATCAGCGAGGCCACCTCATCTATGCCAAGAAGATAGTGGGATGTTAGATAACCGACCGTCAATGGAATCAATGTGTTTAGAAGTGAAATTGCCTCCGAAACCTTTAAGTCTTTCTTAACGTCCTTGATATCTATCTCCAGGCCGACGAAGAAGAACAGCATGACTATGCCTATGTTGGCGTATCCTGCGAGCATGTCGAGAGTCGCTGGATCTATCAGGCCATTATAGACAAAAGGTATGGCCGCGATTAGTATTCCGACAGCTATCTGTCCGACAACTCTTGGAATCCTGAGTTTCTTGCAAACTAGGCTGACTATGTAAGCTAGCACCAGCAATACGAACATTACCAGGTAGACATTTGCCATGCTCAGACTACAATTTGCCGCTATAAAAAGCTTTATATAAGCACTAAAACAATAGAGTAACGTGGTGAAAATGGCAAGGAATTTACTTTGCATCTAAGGAACTAGTTCTCAGAGCGATAGCTCAAAACCACCACACACAGAAGACAATTGCATCCGAAACCCTTTTATCTCCAAGGACTATCAGATATAGTCTTAAGAATCTACTTTCTCTTGGTCTAATTGAGGAGAAGATAGATTTGGAGGATTTAAGAGGCAAGTATTGCGTTATACGTGGGGTTGGCAGATCGGTTATGCGCGTGCCTGCAGAGCGCGACAAGGGAGTTCAACTCTCCCACCCCACTTCAGGTGAATAAGATGAAGAACTTCAGGCTCAAGAGAAGCGTCAAGCCAGGTACTTACCCTTTGTTAGAGGTAGCTGCCGGACTTGAGCAATGCAGGACACTCTGGAAGGTCTTCGGCAGCAAAGCTAGGGCAATAAGAATTTTATCGCAGACAAAGCTCCACGTAAGCAGGAAGCCATGGATGGCCTGGGTAAATGATAAGAAAGGAGAGGTCAACATAAGCGGTGCCTATCTCAGAAAAGCGCCCAGACGACAGCTGTATCTAGATTTGGTTCATGAGTTGGTTCACATAAAACAGTGGCATGATGGAAAGGAATTATGGGACAAGAGCTACTCCTACCAAGACAGGCCCACAGAGATCGAGGCCTACAAGGTAACTTCAGAAGAGGCCAAGAAGCTGGGAATGTCGAAGAAGCAGATAGTCGAATATCTGAAAGTGCCCTGGATAAGAGGAAACAGCGAAAAACAGATGATGCGAAACATATTGGGTGAAAACTATGCTTAAGGTCTACAACACTCTCACAAGGAAATTGGAAGCCTTCAAACCCAGCGGGAAAAAGGTAAAGATGTTCGTCTGTGGCTTGACTCCTTACGACTCTCCGCATATAGGTCATGCCAAGACCTATGTGGCTTTTGACGTTATCGCGAGATATCTTAGATACAAGGGTTTTGACGTGTTCTATCTGCAGAACGTGACAGACATAGACGACCGTCTCATTAAAAGATCGCATGAAAAGAAGATACCGGTCAATGAAATTGTGGAGAGGTACATGAAGGAGTATCACGAAGTCATGAAGAAGCTCAATGTCACCTCAGTGGACAAGTTCGAGTACGCTACAAAGCACATCCCTCAAATTATAGAACAAGTTAGAGGATTATTGAAGAAAGGATACGCCTATAAGCTAGAAGATGGAATCTACTTTGACATTTCCAAGTTCAAGGACTATGGGAAACTGTCAGGGCAGGACCCGAACGATGCCACGAACAGCAGGATAGAGCCGAACCCAAACAAGAGGAACCCTGGAGACTTTTCCTTGTGGAAGAGACACAAGCCAGGAGAGCCTGCTTGGGATTCGCCATGGGGAAAAGGGAGATCGGGCTGGCATATAGAGGACACAGCAATAGCCATGAAATATTTTGGTGAGCAGTATGACCTACACGGAGGCGCCCGAGACCTAATATTCCCGCACCACGAGGCAGAGATCGCACAAGCTGAGGCGCTCACTGGAAAGAAGCCCTATGTAAAGTATTGGCTGCACGCCGGTTTCCTGAATGTCAAGGGAGAGAAGATGTCAAAGTCAATGAACAACTTTATCACGATCTCCGATGCATTAAAGAAACACTCACCCCAGACTCTAAGATTTTTCTATCTGCAGACTGCTTACAACAACCCGATAGATTATGACGATGCAAAATTGGACGATTCAAAGGCCAGCTTAGAAAGGATACAGAATCTGCTGGGCAATTTGACTTTCCTGGAGAAATCTTCCAAGTCAGAGAAGAGCAAGGAAGAAGCGAAGGTCAAGATTGATGACTATCTAGATGTCTTTATGAAAGCCATGGATAGCAATTTCAACACCTCTGAGGCTCTAGCGGGCGTTTTTGAACTGATAAGAGAGCTGAACAGACTGGTTTCCAAGGACAAACTGCACAACAAGACGCTGATCAAGGATTCGCTTGCCTTCTTCGATGAAATAAGCAGGATCTTTGGCATAGATTTCGCACCTAAAGAAGAGAGAATCCCAGTAGCCATAATGAAGATTGTTGGAGAAAGAGAGGCTGCTAGAGAGCACAAGGACTGGGCAAAGGCAGATAGGATAAGAAATAACTTGAAGAAGCTAGGCTATGACGTAGTGGATACTCCCAAAGGCCCGAAAGTGTCTAAGATTTCACAATAATTGTTATTTCCATCTCTCCGATGTTCCAGACCTTCTCCTTTCCAGACAGCACTTTCTTCCCTATTTCCAATCGCTTCGCATTTGTCTGCTTTTTTATCATCTCCTTGTCAACGTTTATCGGTTCAAGTATGTTCACATCGATGGAATCCTTCTCCTTGAGGCCGAGCTCCTTTCGCATCTCCTGTATCCTTCTTACGACTTCTCTCGTCCTCCCCTCTGTGAGCAGCTCCTCATCAACTACCTTATCTAATGCGACAGACATCTTTTCCAAGACTATCTGGGCATAATCTCCCTTCGGAGGCACAGTGGCCCACCTGACATTCTTTACATTTGTCTGTGATGCGATTATGTTCTTTGTCGCTTCCAGTGCCTTGGTTACCTCTCCCTCAGTGGTTATCACGACCAGTTCTCTCAACGGCTGTCGCAATTTCATGTTTATTGAGTTTCTAAGGTTGGAGGCCGCTTCTATTATCTTGAAAGCAGTATTCATCTGGCTCTCGAGCTTTTTGTCAATCATCTTTTTATTATAAGCAGGCCAGTCGGACATGTGGATGCTTTCAGGATCTTTCTTTTCCTTCAGTAAATCCTGGTATATTGATTCTGCAAGATGCACGCACGCCGGCGCGATCGCGGCATTCATCCTCTTCAAAACATAATACATCGTCGCTGAGGCGGCCTTCTTCCCCTCGCCCTCGTAGTTCGCCCTTGTCCTTTCTCTGATGAACTTGATATAGTTTTTGCTAAGATTGTTCACGACGAAGTTCTCCCAGATCTTTACCGCCTTGTAATAATTCAGGTTCTTGTTCGCATCCTCTATCTCACTAATCACTGTATTGGCTCTCGAGACTATCCATTTGTCCTCTGTCTGTAAATCCCTGAGCTTTTCTCCCTTTTGGCAGTAGGTTTCCACAAAGTTGACCACGTTTGTATAGAGCTTTAGTAACCTGTCGACCTGGGCTATCTTGTCCCACTCAAATAGGAAGTCTTGCGAGTGGTCTTCAGATAAGAAATAATACCTCAGCACGTCTCTGGAGTACTTCTCTGCAAACCCCTCTGGAGACAAGCCACCCTTGCTCTTGGACATCTTCTCCCCATGGGCGTCCAGAACGAATCCATTGAACAAAACATGTTTGAATGGATATTTGTCAAATGTCATCATCCCGGTAATGGCTTGTGCGTTCCACCAACCCCTAATCTGGTCAGGTCCTTCAATCTGCAGGTCTGTCGGCCACCATTTCTTGAAAAGGGCCTGCTCCTTAGGATAACCGAGCGAGGCCCAGGTGGCCACTCCAGCGTCGAACCAGACATCCAGGACATCCGGCACCCTCCTCATCTCGCCAGCGCACTTCTTACATTTGAAGGTTATCTCGTCTATGTAGGGCTTGTGCAGGTCCTTTAGTTTCCTCGGTAGTTCATCTGCAGAAGCTATAACTTTGATTTCTAGGCATTTTTTACATTCCCAGATTGGCAGAGGTATTCCCCAGTACCTCTGTCTTGAGATCGGCCAGTCGCCCAGAGACTCCAGCCAGTTCTCGAACCTCTCACCTGCCCAGCTAGGAACCCAGTGCACGGCCTTGTTCTGCTCCAGGAGTTGGTCCCTCATTGCAGTGACCTTGAAGAACCACTGTGGAACCGCCAGGAATATAAGAGGAGTCTCGCATCTCCAGCAGAAAGGATAATCATGCTCTATCTGCTCCTGATGCACAAGAGCGCCCACCTTGTGTAACGCTCCTATAATGCTGATATCCGTCTCCGCGTCTTTGACATACTTGCCAGCCCAGTTACCCACAGAAGAGTCAAAAGTTCCGTTCATCTTTACCGGACAGAGGACCTTTAGCTTGTGCGCCTTTCCTACTTCATAGTCTTCCTTGCCGTGTCCAGGGGCGCAATGCACCAGGCCAGTGGTGCCCTCCTCCAATGATACATATTTTGAGGATGTGACTACCTTGCCTTCTATGTCTTTCTGCAGTGGGAGCTCATCTTTTAGCGGATGGGCATATGCCAACCCTGCAAGCTTCTCTCCAGATATCTTTTCAATTATGGTCATCCTTTTTCCTATCTTTTGTGAGATCTGCTTAACTAGATCATTGGCGACTATCCAGGTCTCCCCTTCGACCTTTACCATGGCATAGATGAGCTTGGGATTTACCATTATACCTGTGTTGGCTGGCAGGGTCCAGGGAGTTGTGGTCCAGATAATCAGAAATTCATTCTTCTTGTTCTTGATAGGGAACTTCACATATATCGAATTGTCCCTTGCTTTCTTGTAGATTATCTCATTATAAGCGACAGCCGTCTCGCAGTGGGGGCAGACATGAACAGAATAGTTTCCCTTGAAGAGCAGGCCCTTTTCAAATCCTTGTTTGAAGGTGTACCAGGCACTTTCTATATATTCGTTATTCATAGTCAGGTATGGGCGGTCCCAGTCCATCCACACACCCAGGTCTTGGAACTCATCATTCATCATATGTATATATTCTGTGGCAAAGAGCTTGCACTCCTTGACAAAATTCTCCACTCCGAACTTCTCAATATCTGCCTTGTTCTTGATTCCTATCTTCTTCTCCACTTTGTTTTCTATGGGCATGCCATGGCAGTCGTAGCCGGGCTGCGCCCAGACATCATGGCCGAGCATCCTGTAGAATCGTATGTAATAGTCCTTCATAATCTTGTTCAAGGCCGTACCTACGTGTATTGACCCAGAGGCATATGGGGGGCCATCAAAGAAATAGAATTTTTCCTCCCCCTCCCTGAACTTCAGCGTCTTCTTGGGGATGCTGTTCTTCTTCCAGAAGGCGATTGCCTGCTGGTCAACTTTTCTCAGGTCTGTTTCCATGTCATCATTTCCAAGCCACGTATAGAATCCTGTATGTCTTCCTGTTGGCCTTTTTCAGGGTGTCTGCATCATAAAAAGAAATCCGCTTGAACTTGGCTTTTCGGAGCATCCTTTTTATCTCCTCTGGCCTGTGGTTCGTCTCCTTTATGTTTTCTTCTCTTCTCTCGTAGAATTTCCCTCGCTTTATGAAGTATACCTCCTTGAAGTTGGCCAGTTTCTTCTCCTTGTTATATGTTGGTGTAGAGATTACAGAGAAATTGTCAAACTCCTCCATTCTGGTTCTTCCATGCAGCCAGGCTTGCTTTGCTTCAGTGTTCATGTCAAACATGAATATGCCCCCTTTGTTCAGGATTTCATGCACTCCCTTGAAGCACTCCTGCAATTCGGATTTCTTCAGGATGTGGTTCAGGGCGTCAAACACAGATGTCACTGCGTCAAATTTCCTGTGCATGTTCAGTTTTGTTGCGTCCTGCTGTAGGAAAAGCACTGCGAGATTGTCTCTCTTAGCGATTCTCATGGCCTGGTCAATCATGGGCTTGGAGATATCGACACCATAGACTTCCAGCCCCTTCCCCACCCACGGAAAAGTGCTCAGGCCAGTTCCGCAGCACAGATCTAGGAGGGATTTGGGCCTGAACCTGTTCTTCAGCATCACTTTTTCCATGTTCAGCATCCATGTTTGGTGCGCCAAAGAATCCTCAGCGTTTTTCAGCATTCTCTCATGATATATCTCTGCCAAACTGTCATATTGCATTATACCACCTTGTGCATCTTTCTCAAATCATCCTCGAACTGTTTCAGTTCTGATGGGATCTTTATTCCAGAAATCTCACCGTTCAATGGAATGCCCTTCTCCTTCTTCCTCTTCCATATCTCTGAATTGAACCCGATTATCTTCGGAGTCAGCTCCAAGAGAATCTTGCTCTGCCAGGTCGGATTGTTCTCTGGATAGGGTTCCTTATGGATTGATTTACCATATAGCTCCCTATTAATCTTGTCAGTCATGAACGGTGATATAGGTGCTAGCAAGGCGCAGATCGTCTCCAAGCATGTGTGCAGTGTGTAAAGCGCTGAGGGATCGCCGTCATATGCCCTGCCCTTGATCATCTCAACATAATGCGAAGCGAAAATGTTCCAGATGAATTCTCTGGTCTTTGTGGCAGCCGGGAATGGATTGAACTCCTCAAACCCTTTCCTGGATTCTGCGATTAATTGGTTAAGCTCTGAGAGTATCCATTTGTCAGTCTCCTTGAGGTCCGAGGCCTTCGACTGCTTGAACCCACCGATGAGCTTTGCCAGATTCCACAGCTTTGTAAGGAACTTATAAGAGCCTGCAATCCTGTTTTCGTCAATGCGGAAATCCTCCCCGATGTTTGCCTCGGAGGCTGCCCAGAGCCTGAATGCATCTGCTCCATACTTGTCCAATATGGGCTTCGGCTCCAGAGTGTTTCCCTTGCTTTTTGACATCTTCTCTCCGTGAGCATCCAAACCCATGCCGTGTATCATTATGTTTTCAAAGGCCTGTTTTCCAGTCAACTGGTAGTTTCTTAGCAGTGTATAGTACAGCCAGGTCCTCACTATGTCCCTGCCCTGCGGCCTCAAAGAAGTCGGATAAGCTCTGTTCATCAGGTTCTCCGGTTCCCCATAGCCGGCTATGTATAGATTACTAATGCTAGAATCCATCCAGGTGTCAAAGACTCTGTCGTCTCCAATGAACTCCTTGTTCTTGCACTTCGGGCACTTGTCAAACGGCGCCTTCTCCTTCCAAGGTTTATAGTACTTTCCCGGAGGCGGAAGCAGCGGCTCGTTGCATTTTGTGCAGTACCAAAGCGGTATCTCTGTCCCGTAATATCTTCTTCTTGATATTGGCCAGTCTATTGTTAGGGAGTCGATCCAGTTTGAAAGTATCTGCCTGTTTTTCTCCGGGTAGAACTTTATCTTCTTTGTTATCTCCCTAAGATCATCCAAGAATTCCAATTGTTTTATGTACCATTCCTTCATGGAAATGAACTCTATCCTTGTCTTTGACCTTTCGCAAAGAGGTATCCTCTGTTCGATTATCTCTTGTTTTGCAATTAACTCCTTTCTCTTCAGATCTTCAGTTATAGCCTTTCTAGCAGCTTCCACAGTTAGGCCAGCATACTTCCCAGCGGTGTCTGTCATCTTACCTTCAATATTTATTGCTTCAATCGGCTTCAGGTTTAGTTCTCTAAAGTACGTTATATCAGAGCCGTCTCCATACGAGCAGATCATTAGAGCACCAGTTCCAAACTCTGTCTTGACGCCAGCGTGCGTCTTTATCGGGACTGTTCTGTTATAGATAGGGATTATGGCGTTCATCACCTTGAGCTTCTTGTACCTCTTGTCGTCCGGATGTATGAGAATCGCCTGACAAGCGCTCAATAACTCTGGTCTGGTGGTTGCTATGGTAAGGTCTTCGCCAGTCTCCTTTATCTTGAACTTTATGTAGTTCAGGACTGTCTTGCCCTCTGCGTATTCTATCTCTGCGTCTGCTATCGTTGTCCGACAGGACGGGCACCAGTTGTTGGGCCTCAAGTCTTCATAGACTAATTTCTTTTTGAATATCTCTATGAACGTCGTCTGCGTCAGTGTTCGATAATCCTGGGAATCTGTATGCTCATAGTCATCAAAGTCGGCCGACAGTCCTGCCTGTTTTGCCAGACTGTATATTTCATCGCTGTATTCCTTCGCATATTCCTGGCACTTCTTCAGGAAGTCCTCTCTTTCAAACTCCCAGATGCCCTTCTTGAACTTCTTCTCAACTATGAGCTCTATCGGAAGGCCGTTCCTGTCCAGATAGAAAGGGAAAAGCGTATCATGGCCAGTCATTCGCTTGTACCTGGCAATCATGTCTATTATTGAGTAAGCAGCTATCGCTCCTATATGCCAGTGGCCTGAAGGATATGCTGGAGGCGTGTCTATCGAGAATATCTGCTTCTTTGAATTGGGGTCAAACTTGTAGATCTTCTCTTTTTCCCACTGCTCAAAGAGTTCTTTCTCTTGCTTATGATCCCACTGCTTTTCTTTTAAAGTCATAACTAACACTGTTTACTCAAAGCCGAACGATTTAGATGCTCAGCTAGGAAAAATCGACTATGATTGATTCGACCACTCGGACTTGGCACGACATCACATTTATCACGATAGAATTAGAGCTTAGGTTATTTAAAACCCTAAGCTAGTTTCAGACCGTTAGGGACTTTACGTTCTGGAATGGCTATAACAACTTCTCCACTCTCCAAAGCAAATCCAGTTGTGAGGACTTCCGACATGACTTTGCCAATCTGTTTAGGTGGAAAATTAATTACACAGACCACCTGTTTACCCAGCAAATCATTCTTTTTGTATAGTCTAGTAAGCTGGGCGCTTGATTTTTTAACGCCATACTCTCCAAAGTCTATAGTCAATATGTAAGCCGGCTTTTTTGCTTCGGGAAAGTCTTCTATAGCAGTAACTGTACCCACTCTTATCTCCACACGTTCAAAGTCTCTCCAACTTATTCTATCTGTTTCAGTAGGCTTTTGCAACATACACTACCACCGTAGCTTTCTTGCCACATACAACACAGTTTCCGAAAGTCTTCTCTTCTTTTCCATGAGCAGTTCCTCGCACCTGCCCGCCCTGGGTCTCTGCCTTCAGGACATTAGCGCACTCTTCGCCGCTTCTTTCTCTGGAGCAGAAGTTTGTCCTCGCGATTCCACCCTTGTCAAGCCTCTTCTTTACTTCCTCCAATGTCTTGCAGTCTTGTATTGCATCTTGGAAATGCTTGTCAGCTTTGGATTTAAGGTTGTGCAGTATATCTTTTCCTATCTCTGATAAATACTTGTCTAAGTCCTTTTCTTTTATGGTCTCCTTCTTTCCACTGTCCCTTCTTACAACAGTTATTTCTTTCCCCTCGATCTCCTTTGGACCTATCTCAAACCTTAAAGAGGCCCCTCTCACTTCCCATTCATTGTACTTCTCCCCAGGGGATTTGTCAGAATCGTCAAGCACCACTCTGTAATCCTTAAGGCAGTCGTACAATTCCTTGCACTTGTGATCCACCTCTCTTTCTTTGCCTTTTACAGGTATCGGGATTATCACGATCTGCGTCGGAGCATAGTCAAAAGGCAGTATTACTCCTTTGTTGTCTCCGTGCGTTGACATTGACGCAGCCAATATCCTTCCAAACGCAGGGCCGTAGGTAGTCTGCCATGCGTGTTTTTCCTGTTCATCCTTGTCTATGAACTTTATCCCCATAGCCTTTGAGAAGTTCTGTCCAAGTAGATGCGTTGAAGGTAGTTGCATTACCCAGCCGTCGGGCATCAGAGCGTCAGCTGCGAAAGTATAGACTGCTCCGCCAAACTTGTCCCATTCAGGCCTCTTGAAGAATATGAAAGGCACGCCGAACTTGCCATGGAGCACATTCTCAGTTATCTTCATGTCCTCCAATACTTGTTTCTCTGCTTCTTCTTTTGTGGCAAAGACATCATGAGCCTCTATCCAATGGAATTCCCTGTCCCTCAAGAAAGGTCTGGTTGCCTTTGTCTCATATCTCCAGACTTGGCAGGACTGGTAAAGCTTCAAAGGCAGGTCTCTCCAAGACCTTATCCAAATGGCATACATAGAATACATGGCAGTCTCAGATGTCGGTCTTAAGGCTAATTTTTCTTCCAGAGGTGTCTTCGAGCCATGCGTTATCCAAAAGACTTCAGCCTCAAAGGATTCCACATGTTCTTTTTCTTTATGCAAGAAGGACTCTGGAATCACAGAAGGAAATATGGATCTCTTGTGGCCATGGTTCTCAAGCTCCTTTTCCCACTCCCTTCGCATCAGCTCCAGAGGAATAGCTCCGTTTGGTCTTATGACTAGGAAGCCCTTTACGTGGTATCTCTGGTCGATTATCTCTGCTCTTTTGAGAACCTCTGTGTACCACTCTGAATAGTTGTTCTCTTTGTCCAGTTTGAACTCTTTCTCCATTCATTCACCTAAATGGGATTGCCCGGATTTGAACCGGGGTCTCCTGCTCCCAAAGCAGGAAGGATGGACCAGGCTACCCTACAATCCCGTATGAAATAGAAAGAGCTGAGGCTGAGCGAGTTCTTATCGTTGTGGAAGTGAATCCCTTCTCATATGCCTCACTAAGATGATACCAACCAGAGTTTAAAAAGCTTATATCTCAGCGCTTATTTAAACAGCTTTCTTGGGTAATAATTGCGTGTTCTAAGTGTGCTGAAAAATATTTGAAAAAGCTCTATAAATGCTCTGTTTGCCAAAAGAAGCCCTTATGGAGGAATACAGGAACAACTGGGGTTATTACAGGAAGTTTAGGGGTTAAAAGGACTTCCTGTATTAGTTTATCTTCCTGCCATTTTCGTATACAATCATGCCTCTCTTTCCTAATTCTCTGACCTTTTGGTTTGAGTTCTAGTGACCTTCTATTTCTTCTCCTCTTTAAATTTTCTGAGTATAAATGGAGAAAGGAGCGGTTTCAACTTAATCTTCTCCTTCATGGGCAGGTACTTGAAACTTTTAATTTCTTTGTAACAATTTTTAGAGCCGCAATTGCATTTGAAACTGCAATTTTCAGTCATATTTATCAAATCATATTCAAAGGTATCATAGTTGAGAGTTATTTCATCACCATTTTTGATATCTTTTAGGCAATCTACATCAAGACTATCCCATTTGACAAAGGCATTGGGGTCGCAGCTATGATTAATATTATCATCAATGCCTATTGTGGATTGCAGGAAAAGATTTTCGTCTATTTGCATAGACTCGACATTTGAATTTTCATCATCGTATAGCTCGCCTTTAAAGTGGAGTATTTTTTCACCCCTGAGTAAAGGTTCTCCGGCAAATAACCCAACTCCTTTATAGGAATTTGCAGGCTTGACGAAAACTCTCTTTAAAACAAACTTCATAAAATTGATTTGGATGTTCAAAGTATTAAAACTTGATATATCACTTTATCAGGCTTTTAATTCTGTTCTTATCCCTTTCACACAAAGCGAGTAACTGTTTCAAGAGAATTTAGCTTAAAAAGCAGGTGCCTATTTCACTCGTGCGAGCATCCTTCTACCCATGACTTCCTGGATTTCAACTTCCTTTCCAGCAGCCACCTGGTTTCTAAATTCCTCTGGCACGTCCATCTCAAACGTCTCATAGGACTGCAGATCCATTAACTGGATTCTGTGGTTTCCAATGTCCGCGATGACCTGCGCATTTTTCTTTGTTATTATAGGAATCTCTGCAGAGCCGACCACAGGTTTCATAATAGTCTTCTTTGAGCCCGTAAACAATGAGATAGCCTCAATTCTAGCTTTCATCGAGCCGTGCTTTCCTGTCTTGGACTTGTCTATTGAGACTACTTTGCAGGGCTCACCATCAATAACAACGAGCTTTCCTTCCCTCAGGTCTCCGACAGTTACTATATCAACATTTCCTTCAACCATTTTGTCACCGAAAAATCAGCTAACTCATTAAGAGTTACCGGATATATATCATTTTGGGTGCACAAAAAGTTAATTAAGCAATCTATGCTAAGACTAGATGTACCAGCCTGGTTTTGTTGATATGTGTTGATGAGGCTGGAGTGATAGAATGAACGTGTTTGATAGGTTAAGGAATCTTAAGACCTCTAAAGAGGAGAAGCAGATAGCCCTCCTTATAGACGGCCCGAACATGCTAAGGAAGGAGTTCTCTTTGGATTTGGGAGACGTGAAAAAGCAGCTGTATCCGTACGGCAGGATAGCTATTGGCAAGGTGTTCCTCAACCAGTATGCCCCAGACAAGCTCGTGGAGGCCGTGGTAAATCAGGGTTTTGATCCAATAATGGTAACAACAGATGACATAGACGCACCGATGGCCGCAGAAGCTATGGAGGCAGTCTACAATCCAAACATAGATACAATAGCGCTGATGACAAGGGACGCCGACTTCCAGATGGTGTTGTCCAAAGCGAAAAGACACGGCAAGACCACGATTGTTCTGGGTTCTGAGCCGGTTGCAGCCGCCCTCAAAAACACGGCAGACCATGTTATAATTTTTAAGCAGAATGTGATTCAATGAACATAACAGCAGGAATTCCAGTAGAAAGGGGAAAGTATCTAGAAGAGCTAAACCCAAGGGAATACTTGTTGAAATTGCTGAAGGAAGGATTCTCCGGCTATGTCTGCATAACCATCCATGGGAAGATGGGTCTGGAGGAGGGCATACTTGTGATGCATGAGAACAAGATAGTAGCGACCGACTATCAATATTTCTTCTTCAACCAGGAGTACAAGAGCCAGGATGCCCTTGAACGGGCGCTGAATGCATTCCTAGCGCCGTTGGGCGTGGTGGACGTGTATTCATTGAGCGCTTACCAAGTACAGTTGGTCATGACACTAAATGAGGAGCACAATCTGCAAGTCCCAGTGGCCACAGAGAGCCTCACAATACCTGCATCTTTCTCATACCAGTTCGAGGACCAGCTCAGAGACAAGAGCCCAGAGGAAGGCGAGCTCACAAAAGAGGAAATGCTAAAAAGGCTGGGAATCACAAGATATACCGGTTCTAAGACCACAAGAGCTGAATTGCAGAAGATGTCAAAGCAGGATCTTTGGGAAGAGAGTGAGGAAAAGTGACGCTGGATTCTAATCAGATAGCAAATAAGATAGAGGACCTGAAGAAGGGAGCTCCAAGAACTTCACCAGTCCAAAAAATCTGGTACAAGATAGTCGGCAAACGAACTCCCGAGGAGAAACTCGAAAGGAAGATCACCATACTGAAGCAGCTCATAGAGGTGGAGGCCAGAGGAGAGGCCACGAAGTCTGATGAGTATGCTAAGCAGGTAATGGACGACTTCTATCTAGATTCGGTGGTTGTTGCAAAGCCTGACGGTTCTGTGATGATGGCAAACCACAAGGGCGCTTTTGAAAAGGCAGTAAAGACTTCCTCTTTATACGAGTACGTAAACGCAGAGTTCCCAAGGACGAAGATGCTCATGATAAAGGACGAGGACAAGTATAATGTGATATACAGGGACAAGGATCTCCTGTACCTCCTGGAAACATCGGGCGACATATCGCTCGCAGAAACAAGGGCCGTTGTAAAGAGGCTTAACAAGGGGATGCTTAAGTTTCCGAACGGAAAGGGACACAAAGCTAATAAAAACGCAGAGACCGTAAAGGTTAGTCAGTGAATCAGATGGCAGCAAAACGGAAAAATTTAGTCAATTTTTCACCAGAATTGAAAAGTTACTTAGATGGTTTACTATTGGGCGATGGTTGCATACAGATACATTATAAGTTTAAAAGTAGTCCATGGTATACGCAATCTTTTGCTAAACAGTATAAAGAATGGCTTAATGTTGTTAAAGATAAACTTGAATCATTCGGCTTTATTTGCAAACTTTATGAGAGAAACGTAAAAAATGAGATATCTTTGAGGACGAATTATGATACTGTCTTAACTGATTTCAGAAAAAGATGGTATCCTAATGGCACGAAGATTGTCCCTAAGGATATAATTTTAGATAGAGGGGCTATTGCAAATTGGTATCTTGGCGATGGCAGTCTTAAAAAAGATAACCAAATAATTCTCTATACAAATTGTTTTTCCTTTGCAGATGTTAAATGGTTATCTGGAAAACTTAATGAAACAGTTGGTATATTATCATACGTTAAAAATATTCGTTATAAAAATCTCCCAAAAGACCAATATGTATTAGCTATAAGATCAGCTGATTCGATTAGATTTTTAGATTTTATAAAAGAGTATAATATAGAATGTTTTTCATACAAATTTGATATGAAATATATATCAACTCGAAAGAAATGGTTGGATATCGAAGATGCAGTAATAAACGAAAAATATAGAGAGTCACCACCAAAGATAGCAGAAGAATTAAACAGGTCGTTGAGTTCAATTTATCATCGAGCTAACAGATTGGGTGTTCGATTTAGAGGTTACTAAATGGTCGCAAGAATAATTGCTATTAGTTCAGGCAAGGGTGGAGTCGGCAAGACCACAATGACAGCCAACTTAGGTTTAGCTATCGCAAAGCTCGGTAAAAAGGTAATTATGGTTGACGCAGATCTTGATATGGCTAATTTAGAATTGGCTCTCGGTATGGAAGGCAGACCTATAACACTACAGGACGTTTTGGCCGGGGAAGCTCAGATTACAGATGCTATTTATGAGACAAACGGAGCAAAGTTTGTTCCAGCCGGAATCAGTCCGTCGCAGTTCAAGCGCGTTGATCCGGAGAAGTTTGCAAAGCTCATTGAAGACTTGGGAAACATGGCTGACATAATCCTGCTGGATTGTCCTGCAGGCATAGGAAAGGATACGATCGCCTGTCTGTCTGCCTGCCATGAAGTGATATTGGTCATGACTCCAGAGCCGATGAGTGCCACAGACGCATACAAAACAAAGCTTGTCGCGGAGAAGATGGGCGCAAGTCTGACAGGGATAATTCTAAACATGATAAAAGGGTCGAACAACGAGCTCAAGGATAAGGAGATTACATCTCTGTTGAATACACCGATTTTGGGAAGGGTCAAGAACGATGATGACCTAAGAAACTCAGTATTGTCTGGGAAACCCGCAGTTATCCACAATGCTCAAAATGAGTCTGCTCAAGAGATTGCTAGGGTCGCAGGTAATCTTGTAGGGGTAGCTTATATACCTAAAACCCCTAAGAAATCTTGGTTTGTTTTTTTCAAATTTTGGAGGAAGAAGTAATGAATGATATCGCAAGGCCGTTCGATTTGTTGAATGGAGTCATGAACAAGTCAGTTCTTGTCAGACTAAAGGGAAACAAACAACTGAGAGGAAAACTCAAGGCATTCGACCAGCACATGAATCTTGTCCTGGAAGAGGCTGACGAACTGGAAGACGATGAGGTCCGAACTAAGATAGGAACGGTCATTGTCCGAGGCGACAACATTCTCTACGTGTCACCGTAAGATTGTTTTGCAATCTTTATTAACCAGTGGAAACACTATCTTCCTGAGGGCTCGTAGATCAACGGTAGATCGCTTCCATGGCATGGAAGAGGTTGGGAGTTCAAATCCCCCCGAGTCCATTAAATCCCGGCGAGTCCACTATCGGCCTTTTATTGACCGCGCGCATACTAATTTTATGAAGGGCATATCTCCAATAGTAGCGATGGTGTTGTTGATAGCTCTGGCAGTAATTGCTGCCATGGGTGTCTTTTTCTGGACAGGCGCTTATACCTCTAAACCAGCTGTGCAGTCTTATAGCGCCTATTTCTCTGCAGAGGGTTGTGACATATCATCTGTTACATTAAGAAATACTGGAACCACCATAGCGGATCAGCTCGGGGTCCCATTCTACAGCAATAATGGAACCCAGGTTGGTTACATCGACATAAAGAACTTTACTGCCGGATCAGCGGTAAATTTTCCAATAATTGTATCTAACCCAAATATCTCGTCCGGGACCTATTATATCTTGGGTAACAATGTGCCTCAAACAATATTCTCTTGTACAAAAGCTTCTAAAGCGTCTCTCTATATCAATGGGGTAGATGGCTACGTTAATGTGACGGACTCACAGACCATGAACATAACTAATAACCAGGTAACATTCATGTACTGGGCCAAGACCATTTCTACTGGCGCGCATCTCCAAGTCTTTCACAAGGGGAACAGCACAGTTTCCATAGACAGGCAATTTGGGGCAGCATTCACCCCTGGTGATACGACTACATACTTCACGCTTAGAACTAGCAATGGGATAGTGGATGCGAACAGGGGGCCGATTCCTGCAGATGTCTGGAACCATATAGCTCTTGTCTATAATTCCACAGACATGATCTGGTACGTAAATGGGGTGAATGTCTCCTCAGCTTCGCAGACTGGGAATATTGCAACCAAAATAGCTCCTATGATGATAGGCGCTTTCGGTTCTGCTGGAAGCACTCAATATAAAGGCTGGATAGATGAGTTCAGGGTCTACAACCGTTCACTAAATGCGACAGAAGTAAATAATTCTTATCTAGGAAGCCCGCCGGCAGACGCCACGAATTTAGTTTTATACTACAGCTTTGACTGGACAAGTTTGGATGGAAGCGCTTACGGAAATAATGGCACTTTCTACAATGGCGCTTACTTTAGCAAGTCACAGAGCTAGTTCTTGTGACCGTTGTGCTTAATATTCTGCCACTTTACCTTGCAGTTACCCTGCATCTTCTGGCCGGCTTTGTTCATGATGTATTTTGCCTTGTCAGCGAATTCGTTCTTTGTCCACACACTGAATACTGGTTGTCCCACCCTTACCATGGCAGCTCGTCCGCTTGGCGATCCGAAGGCATGCGACATGCCCTTTGAAATTCGGTCTGCACCTGCTCCTGCAGCGATAAAGTGCTCTCTTAGAACTTGATGGGGATATACCCTAACACGGAAGAAATAATTGTCTAGGAGTATAAGCTTCTCAAACTGCTTGTTTGCCATGATTCTCGCAGCTTCAAGCGCGTTGTCCCTTATCTGGCAGTGCTTGGAAGATATTAGGTCAACCTCAACATCGCAGCTCTCTGGGTCGGCATTTCCCATCTCAAAAAGATGGATCTTTACGTCAGGGACCCCCTTGATGTATGCTCTTTTGGCGACTCTTTTAGCCACCCGAGTGAATGGTCTCCTTGGTTCCCTATCAACTCTTCCAGGTCTTAAATGCGCCATAACTAGTCACGTGATTCTGATTTGAGTCAGAACGAGTGGTATTATAGTAAATTCAAGGCTTTTTAAAGGTTTTTATGTATATAATCTATATGGCAAAAAAGAATCATTTCGATTTGTTTAGAGATGTAGAATTAGAATTGCGAAGAAAATACAAAGATCTTAGTTTAGATGAATTAGCAAAAATGATGTATGAAAAACATAGAAAAAGAGAATTAAAGCTTACTTCTGCTGATCCAATATACCATATTCAGGAAAGCGTGCTTAATGGGTTATATCAAGAAAGATTAAATAAATTTGAATTTGACCGTGCCACCGATTTTTACAAGGAATTTAATAAGCAAAATATCTCTGAGAGCGAAATTAAGTCTAAAATAGATCATCTAGTTAGACTAAAAAAGGCTTTAAATCGTAAAGTTGGTAGATTACTCTTTGAATCTACAGATTTTGGAAAAACTGGGCCAGATGTACACGTGGTCGACCTTGAAAAGGAGACCGTCAATAGACTAGAAAATATATCTAAACCAACCACACTTACAATTGGTGAGAGATTTTTAATGCAGGATATACCACAAGCCAATGCAAAAAGAGATTTTCTCAGAATTTTAAAAGAGATAAGCGAGATTCACGCACAATTCAATGCGATAAATCGGCTTCGTACTATGCGAAAGATGCACGCTGAAAGGGCAGTAGAAGAAGAACAGTTAAAGAAAGCACAAGCTCGTAGAAAGCGTTTTAAATAACCTTTAAATACCCTCAAAATCCACATAATTAAGACTTGTTTTAGGTCACACTGAATGTTCCCGAAAGGGAGAACGGTGGAGGAATATCATGTCAGCTAAGAAGTACATAATGGAAACTTATCAGAAGGAATACTCTGGCAAGGACGAAGCTCTCTGGAAGCACTACAAGACAAAGCTAATGGCCTGGAGAAGGGAAGGCGTCTACACAAGAGTTGAAAATCCTACAAATCCGGTGAGGGCCAGAGAACTGGGATACAAGGCAAAGCCAGGTTTCGTTGTTGTAAGAGTAAGAATCAGAAGGACTGGACGATTGAAGCCAAGAAAGCGAATGGGCAAGAAGCCCTCAAAGCAGGGCCAGAACCAGATAAAGCTCGGCAAATCGCATCAGGCAATCGCGGAGGAAAGAGTCGCAAGGAAGTACATGAATCTTGAAGTTCTCAATTCATACTGGGTCGGCGAGGATGGGTATTATAAGTTCTTTGAAGTAATACTTGTAGACCCGATGCACCCAGCAATCCAGAACGACGACAACATCAACTGGATACTGCGACAGAGGAACAGAGTGTTCCGAGGCTTGACGAGTGCGGGTAAGAAGCACAGAGTCAAAGTGATGTCGTGAAGAAAGTAATACGAGACCTCTATTTTGAAGTTTTCTCTTACCCAACGGAAGACGACGCGAAAGTCTTTGAATCTATATACAACATTGTTGGCTCCAAAATTGACCTAGCTGCAGAGCGTGTCGAGAGCTACTATGGGCCATCGATTCTCAAGTACCATTTCCGCACAGAGAAGCAGCCGCTAATTAAGAAAGTAATGAAGCACATTCTTGAGAAGATTCCTGAGAAAGAGAAGAAAGACATTCTAAAGGACATGAAGAACCGCGTCGATGAGCAGGGAAATCTCTATATACGATTCGACAAGCAGGAAGCCTATCAGAAGAAGTTGATCATTTCCTACCACGGAGACGTTGTGAAGATGAGGATAGGATTCACCTCTTATCCATTCTTGATTAAGACAGTTTATGCAAATGTGAGGGATGTTTTTGAAAACAGTAAGCTATGATATAGTTTTTTCTCCTGAAGCAAAAAAGGCCGCGGAGGATAGCGGTTTTGACATAGTTTTCACTGACAATGATCTGAAAATAGTCAGAGGTGGCTCATTGGAAAAGAACCAGAAGGCCGTCAGGTTAAAGATAGACCTACTTTTGGACCCAGCAACTCCGAAAGGCATGGAATTTGACTCAGCAGTCGCTCAGGTTGCTCACGATAATGGCGTAACAATAGGATTTTCATTGGACAATCTCCTTTTGCATGAAAACCATCTCTCAGGTTTAATTAGAAACATCAATTTTGTCGTAAGATTATGTATAAAGAAGAAGGCAGACATAGCTATAATCTCTGGAGCAAAGGACAAGTATGAGGTTAGAACTCCAGAAGATTTGGTTGCCATAGGTCAATTGCTCGGCCTGACAAAGCCGCAGGCCAGATGGGCGATTTCAGAGGCATTAAAATGAAACCTTACCCAGCAGTCATGAAAGAGAAGAGGAGACACCTGCTTTTCAAGATAGTTTCCGAAACAAAGCACGACTCCCGAAGCGTCAACGAAGCCCTATGGAGCGCGGTAAAATCGCTTTATGGGGCTCATGGAGCGGCAGAGACAGGATTCAACATAGAGAAGTTCGATGAAAAGACACAGACCGGAATCCTAAGATGCACTAACATAGGAGTGGACAAGATAAGGGCCGCATTGGCTCTCCTTCAGAGGGTTAATAATAAAAAGGCTTACGTTCATATTATTAGAGTAACAGGAACGATTAAAAAGGCAAATGAGATTATTTCTACGTCTTAAGAGCCTAGTTCGTGTTCAGGTGTGAACATATATGTATCCAGCTTCAAATCCGTCAGCATATGACAGAGCAAGCACAGTATTCTCGCCAGACGGCAGGCTATTCCAGGTGGAGTATGCCCGAGAAGCCGTCCAGCGTGGAACTACGGCTTTAGGCATCGTTTACAAGGACGGTGTTTTATTAGGTATTGATAAGAAAATAACCTCAAGACTGCTCGTTGGAGAGTCAATTGAAAAGATATTTGAGATCGATTCGCACATCGCTACGGCCACTTCTGGTCTAGTGGCAGACGCCCGAAGACTGGTCGACATGGCCAGGGTTTCGGCACAGGAAGAGATGCTCACTTTCTCCCAACCAATAGATGTGGAGATGCTTACAAAGAAGATCTGCGACACAAAGCAGGCCTATACTCAATGGGGAGGCGCAAGACCTTTCGGAGCCGCTCTTCTGATTATGGGAATAGACAACACAGGAAAGCATCTCTATGAGACAGACCCATCAGGCGCTTATTTCGAGCAGAAGGCCGCATCGATTGGGGCGTCAAAGAAGGATGTTGAGGCATATTTCGAGAAGGACTACAAGGACGGCCTGAGCTTTGACGAGGCTGTTGAACTGGCTCTGGGTGCATTGAAAAAGACGACAGAGAACCCGCTTTCCAAGGAGACGGTTGACATATCTTACATTTCTGAAAAAGACAAGAAGGTGAAAAAATTGGAGAAAGACCGACTCGACAAGTACATCAAGAAGGTCAGCTCTTCTGGTAAGGAAAAGAAGGAAGAGAAATGATTTCGCTAGACGATGCAGTTATCGCTAGATACCAAAAATCAAACCTGACTTTTGAAATCCTGGTCGACCCTGACAAGGCGCGCAGGGTCCGGGCCGGGGAAAATGTCCGCATTGATGACGTGGTGGCTGCACGAGACGTTTTTTCGGATTCTAAGAAGGGCGAACGCGCTTCGGAGACCGATATAAACAAGACGTTCGGCACAAACAACTTTGAGGCTGTCGCAAAATACATACTTCAGAAGGGAGATATCCAATTAACCACAGAACAAAGGAGGAAGATGCAGGAGGACAGGAAGAAACAGATCATAAACCTCATAGCTAGATCAGCCGTAGATCCAAGGACGCACGCCCCACATCCGCCAGTCCGAATCGAGAAGGCCATAGACGAGGCTAGGGTCCATATAGATCCGTTCAAGTCCGCTGAATCGCAGATTGAGGACATCCTGAAAGAGGTAAAGAAGATAATACCGATAAAGATGGAGACTGTCCGAATCGCGATTAAGGTCCCTGCCCAATACAGCGGTCCGGTCTGCGGCTATGTCCACCAGCACAAGATGGTGAAGGAGGAATGGGGTTCGGATGGAACCTATTTCGCTGTCGTGGAGCTTTCTGCAGGCATGCAGGGGGAGTTCTTCGATCATGTTTCAAAGATGACGCACGGAGATTTGGAGTCAAAAGTAACAGAAAGATTGTGATAATATGGAAAAAACAGAAAAAATGATAGTGATCCCTGGAGAAGAAGTCCAAGGACCAATATCAGATTATGTTTACACAGAGAAGGGAAAGAATTACTCGATGGTCTACGGCCTCCTCTACAAGGGCGGAGAGAAGTCCAGGATCGTGCCGATGAAGGGTAGATACCTCCCAAACGCTGAGGATTATATTGTCGGGATAATCACAGAGGTGAAGCATGGAGGATACACAGTGGACATAAATTCGCCCTACAGCGCTTATCTGATGTCCAGAAGGGAATACAATTTCGGGGACGTGGTTTTTGCAAAGGTAGCAGATGTCAACGAGGTAAAGAGCGTGCTTTTATCCTACGACAAGAAGCTGTTTGAGGGGGATGTCATAGAAATTTCACCTACAAAGGTGCCAAGGGTCATTGGAAAGAAGAATTCCATGGTCGACATGCTGCAGGAGAAGACAGGCTGCGAAATATATGTCGGGCGAAACGGCCGAATATGGTTGAAGGGTAAAAATCCAACAAAGGCTGAAGAAGCGATAGTGATGATTGAAAAGGAGGCCCACACAGATGGGCTTACCGAGAGGATAACGAAATTTTTAGGTGATTAAATGGGCGGAGCAAAAACAAATTTAGTACTATGGAAGAATGGAAAGAGAATAGACGGTCGAGGAAAAGAGGATCTCAGACCGGTAAAGATAACCGTAGGTGTTTTAGCGAAAGCGGACGGTTCCTGCTATTTGGAGTGGGGAGGAAACAAGGTAATGGCCGCTGTATATGGCCCAAGAGAGTGCTTCCCAAGGCACGAGCAGGACCCATACAAGGCCAGGCTCAGGTACAGATATAACATGGCACCCTTCTCTGTAGATGACAGAAAGCGACCAGGACCAGACCGAAGATCCACAGAGATCTCGAAAGTATCAAGAGAGGCTCTGGAAAAGATAGTATTTTTGGAATACTTCCCAAAGACATCCATTGATGTCTATGTCGAGGTTCTGCAGGCTGACGCCGGCACAAGATGCGCAGCTTTGTCTGCAGCTTCCGTGGCTCTGGCAGATGCAGGAGTCCCGATGAAGGACCTGATTGCAAGCTGCGCAGCAGGGAAGGTTGACAAGGAGATTGTTGTCGATCTGAACAAGGCAGAGGACAATTTCGGATCAGCCGATTTGCCAATAGGAATAAGCCCGAGGACAGGGGAAATATACCTGATGCAGATGGACGGACAGCTCTCAAGACAGGAGTTTGACGAGGCCTTTTCCTTAGCGTTCAAGGGATGCATGCAGATATACGAGAAGCAGAAGAAGGCCCTGAAAGACAAGTTCGAGAAGATGACTGCTACTGAGATAGGTGATTTGAATGGAACAGACTGACTTGATTTGGCAGGTAAAGAAAGACGCCCTTAGAAGGCAGATAACAGAGGGAAAGAGAATAGACGGAAGAAAGTTTGACGAATACAGAAAGATAGAACTGATCCCGAATTTTGTGCCGAATGCCGAAGGCTCTTGCCTGGTTAAACTGGGAAAGACGCAGGTTCTTGCAGGCGTAAAGATGAGCGTCATGGAGCCTTATCCAGACCAGCAAGACAGTGGAGTAATCTCAACCAATGCTGAACTAGGTCCATTGGCATCTCCAGAGTTCTATGCAGGACCTCCAGATGAGGACTCGATAGAAACAGCCAGAGTGGTTGACAGAGGATTGAGGGAATCTAAAATGATTGATCTTGAAAAGCTGTGCATAACTCCAAAGGAGAAGGTATGGTCGGTCATGATTGATCTACACATACTGGACCACGACGGAAATCTGATAGACGCCGCGTCATTGGCTGCTACGAAAGCCTTATTAAACGCGTATATTCCGAAATATGAGGACGAGAAGGTTGTTTTAGGCACAAAGGACAAGAAACTGCCTGTCAAGGACAAGCCGGTTTCAAGCACTTTTGCGAAAATAGCCGGACGAAATGTTCTGGACCCGATACTAGAGGAAACAAAGATAATGGACTCTCGTATGACCTTTGTCACAATGGAGAACGGCTACTTATGTGCAGGCCAGAAGGGTGGCACAGGCCCGTACACAAAGAAGGAAATGGACGAGATGTTCGACGTCGCCCTGGTTGAAGGAAAGAAAATGAGGAAGCTGCTATGAGGACTAAGTTAGGATCAACATCCAGGTTTGGAGCTAGGTACTCTTCTCCACTTAAGCAGGTGGTCATGGAGATAGAGAAAGTACAGAAGTCCAGGCAGATCTGCCCGCAATGCAGGAGAAAATCATTGAAACGAAGAGGATATTCTCTGTGGATATGTGGAAAGTGCGGCGCAAAGATAGCAGGCGGAGCCTACGAGCCGCAGACAGGAATCGGCCAGCTGGTCGAGCGAATAGTGAAGAAGGGCGAGACATTAGAAGAAGCTAAAAAGGAGCTGACACCAATCCTGAAGGATGAGAAGATTGCTGCTAAACTTCTGGATATTGAACCCGAGGCCGAGAAGCCAAAGGAGAAACCCAAGAAAAGCAGAAGAAAGAAGAAGGAAACTACGGAGGAATAAAAATGGCCTGGATATGCATGAGTTGTGGGAAGAAGATTGAAGACACTAAGACCGTGAAGTGCCCGTTCTGCGGTTACAGAATTCTCAAGAAGGAAAGACCGATCGTTGTCAGAAAGGTAAAGACAGACTAGCGCTTTTTTGGTCTGCCCCTTTGAATCTTTTCAATTGCAATTGTTCTTTCCTGCGGGGTCATCCTTTCCCATTTTTCAATTTTACTTTCTGATAAGCTCTTAGCAAGATCGCTTTTGGCTTTAGGGCTTAATTTTTTCCACCATTCCTTTCCAGAATCAGTATGGGTCGGGTTTTTACTTATGTTTTCCAGGGCATACATCTTAACACCCATTTTACTAACTATAATATAAGGATCCACACCTCTCCTAATTAGTTCATGCAAGATTAATTTTTTCAGTTCTCCATGATGTTTTGACGCTTTTCTTGTTGCAGTTCCGCCTCTCTCTGAAAGTGACTTTATTCCAGTTCCTATCTCCTTCATACTAAACCCAGGTATTACATAATCTCTTGAGGTTACTGTTTTACCTTGTGTTACTTTCAGTCCCAATAATAAACCGTGTTCAAACTCTGTTTCAGAAATCTTTCTTCCAGTTGCTTCCTCTAGAGCTCTCTTAAACTCTTCGCCGAACTCTTTTGGCGCAATAAGACGATCCTCTTTCAGTCTAAGTCTTCTTTCGGCTTCCTTCCACCCTAGCTGTCGCCCCAAATGTTTCCTAGGCATACATCATTATAAGCAGGCGTTTTAAATATAGTCATATGATACTAATAACCACTGGAAGAAAACCTGGCATGGCTTCCAGACGCGTGGCAAGAAGACTATCAGCTCTTGTTCCACATTCTATCTATTTGACTAGGGGAAAAAGAAGCGTAGATGAGTTAATCGACTATGCTAGGACAGAGGGTCTTAGAAAGATTATTTTTATGAACGATTATCACGGAAACCCGGGAGAAATCAGGTCCATTTCTCTAGGAAAAAACGAATGGGACTGGGACAAGCACTATCTGAAGATACAGAACATAACTGTTTCAGAAAACAAGCCGAGGAAGCCGTTTGATTCCTATGTCGCTGTGAAAGGAAAAGAGAGCAATATTTTCCAAGATATTTTTGCAATGGAAAATGAGGAAGACGCGGACATAGTTTTCTATGGAGAGGCTGATCACTTCCTATTTGAGCGAGAGGGAAAAGAGTTATTAAGGGCTAAAATTAAGATTATGAGTGAGTAAAATGGCAGACGAAGAGTTCCAGAAAGAAGTAGCGCAACTGCAGAACATACAGAGACAATTGCAGATTGCATCCGCACAAAGACAGAGGATGGAGCTTGACATTGTGCAGATAGATGCGGCTCTCACAGAATTAAACAAGGCCTCTGGAAAAGTTTACAAGTCAATAGGCACAATACTTATCGAGGACAAGCCCTCCTCACTTAAAGAGGACCTGGCAAAGCGAAGGGAAGACCTAGTTCTTAGGATTGAATCGATGAAAAAGCAGGAAAAGCGTTTCCAGGAGAAGGGCGAGGAACTCCAGAAGAAGCTGCAAAAGCAGATGGAAAAGAGACCCGCAGCCTCCTAATTTTATAGAAAGTCTTTTAAACGCTTGTTGCGTAATGAGTTTGCGTAAAGCGCGTTTTGGAAGAGGTGTACTATGTTCAGATTAAGCAATATATACGGCAGAAGGATTTATTCTAGGAATTCTGATTTTTTGGGTACAGCAAAGGATGTTCTCATAGACCCGTCAGAAGGACGAATAAAGTTTCTTTTGAAAGAGGAAGCTCACTCTATTCTCTCTAGGGAGAAATCAGAGGCGAGGAAGTTCATAAAAGACAACTTCATTCCTTTTGAAAGAGTGGAAGCTGTAGGCGACATCATTATAGTGAAGTAATATGGCAGAAACAGAAAAGCCTGTGTTGGGCAAGAATCTCAAGGACAAAAAGGTAGTTTCAACTAGCGGATTTGAATTGGGATTAGTGGCAGACGCTTATTATGAAAACGGCGGAAAGCTCGTTTCATTGATTGTGAAGCCTGACAGAGAGACAAAGGATTTGAAAGACCATATAGACAAAGATGGATTTGTGCAGGTGCCATTCGAGGAAGTAAAGGCGATTGGCAGATATGTAGTGATCAATTTCCCCTTTGAAAAATAATTCCTTTTTTATCAGACAATAGCGCTAGCTCTGCTCTTTTTTAAGAGGAGAGGAGGAAAAGTGGCTCACCCAGCCAAAGAACGAAGTAGTTCTTCTTCCTCTCCGGAAAATTCGAAGGGTATATATGTATCTCGCACCCCCTATATAAATGTTTTGTTTTTGCACTTTTCCGCATGTCGATTTTTTATGGGTGTATGCAGTAAAACCAGCATATATTGTGCAAGTTAGCTAGTATTATGACAAAATACTGGTTTTTTAGTCAATTAGCGTAAAGATTATTGGACAAACAGATAGGTATATATATAAGATACGAGTAAGAAATGTGGAGGTGTTTTGAGGTTAGACTCAAAATAGTCAACTAAAGAACGGGGGGAGGAGAAGAGGCTCACCTGGCCAACAGGATTATTCCGCTCATATCTCCTATTCCCCCTACCCAAATCTTCTTCTGTCGAAACCATCATCGTCAATCAGTTAAGTATTTATATACTGCCTGTGCAAACACTGTATGAGTGAAAAACTAGCGTTAAACATAGCCGGAGAGATCACCCTCTCACAAAACCCAGGCGCTTCGCTAAAGAAATGGAGAGAGATCTTTGCGATATCACAGACAGACCTGGCCAACCATCTGCACGTAACTCCTTCCACTATATCAGATTATGAAGCCAATAGAAGAAAGAGTCCTGGCATATCTGTCATTAAGAGGTTCGTCCATGCAATATGCGAGCTTGATAAACAAAAAGGCGGCTGGGTGTCGAAAAAGCTCCAGGCAGAAGAGAAGAAGTCTGACATTTATGATATCATAGAGTTCCCAGAGCCGATAAATGGAATAGAATTTGCAAAGCGGATAGACGGGAAGATCGTTTCTGGGGAAGATATACTCAAGAAGATACAGCTCTACGGTTACACTGTCGTTGATTCTTTAAGGGCTATTCTGGAACTGCCTGTGGATGAGTTCTCGAACCTTTTCGGAACCACAACACAAAGGGCAGCTGTCTTTACAAATCTAACAATGGGCAGAAGTCCAATGGTCGCGATCCGAGTTCTCAAGCTCAAACCATCAATAGTCGTCTTCCACAATCTGGCTGACATAGACAAGCTGGCTATAAAGATTGGAGAAGTTGAAAGGATTCCGATAATTACCACTGTTCTTCCTATAGACGAACTGAAAAAGAAGATGGCTGAACCTAAATAATCCTTCTGACTGTTTCCTTGAATCTCTCCATATCTGTGTAAACGTTCCCGACTGCATAGGTGGAGATTGGAAGGTTCATCTTTATATGATCTGACATCTCCTCTTGTGAAACGGCCAGCATCTTGTTCGGTCTCAGGAAATAGGCGGCAGCCTTGAGCTTTGTCAGGTCCGCGGTCGTGTATTTTCTCTTTATAAAAACTGCCAAGTGCACAGGCTTCAGCTTGTTCAGGAGCTTGGAGGTCAGCGGTAGCAAAGCTTTACCTGTGAAGAATTTCTCTGTCCAAAGGGTCTTTTTGATGTCCTCGTCCAGGTTGTACAAAGGACCATAGCCGGTTTTCAGGACAACAAAGTCAGGAACCAGCGGCCTTACAGAGTCAGTGTTCGGATAGTAGAACAGGGGTTTGTACCACACTGCGAACTCCCTGCCTAATTTGTCACGGAAGGTTATGTTCGGAACAGAAAGCGTGGGGTTGAACTCCAAGTCCGAGACCTCTTTTGTCCTCTCGTCCACATCGACCATCACATTTTTTCCGCCCAATGCATCAACGAAAGCAAACATAACACGCATGTCGAACTTCATCTGGTCATAATCCTTCGACGGAGTCACCTGGTCAAATATCCTCTTGAATTTGTATATCTCACCAGAGCCGTACTTTGTCTCGTAGTCACTAAAGGTGTCAATCAAGCTCACAAGAAGTCACCTTTTATAAAAAGGCTTTAGGATATTTAAGCTTGATGTGCAATTGGCGGCTTGCTCACAACTATATGCCTAAACCAGTCCGCGTCTTCCAGATATCCTCGGAAAAACTCATTGAAATGCGATTCCTGCACAAAGAAGACGCCGTTGTGCCAGGCCCACTTTGCGTCCTGGTCCTCAGCCTTGATGTCATAATCGACAACCGCTACTGGCACGACCTTTTTCACCTCGCCGTGCGCTGCCATGAACGCCTGCCCTAAATAACTCTCGCCTATGCATTGCAATAGCAGATATCGGGCGTTTCCCTTGTGCTCCACAACTTCTTTTTTGGATAGCGCCTTCAATGTAAGATAATTTCTGTGTAGCTCCAGAACCTTCCTCACGCCAGCCCGATTCTTCTGCTCCAAAGCTAGAGCTGCCCAGTGGTTCTTCTTCCAAACTAGTAAATCGACCTCAGATGTTTCCTTTTTCCTAGGAAGCATCCTGTTTCTTCTAAGCCATTCTCTCCCCCTTTGGAAAGAAAGTTCATCAGAAGCAGCAAGATAGTTGGCGATTCTCTTTTGTTCGAGCTTGTGTATGACATTGACGGGGAAAGATCTTAGTGTGTTAAGCAATCGTAGTTCTCCCTCTTCTGTCAATACATCACCAAGAATTACAACTCAGTGCGTATTTAAATATTATCTGATGTGCCTTCCTCTTCGCAAAGCATATGCTCTTTTGTCCTGTCTAAATTCTTCTCTCTTTTTAGGGTCCATCTTTGCCCATCCTGCCTTGATCCTTTCAGAGTGCTCCTTTTTAGACAATTTCTTTTTAGGTATGCCTCGCCTTTTTAAGTTTTGCATCTGAACCTTCTCTATCTGTTCAATTACCTTGTTAACAAACCCCCTAGCTTCTGGCTCAGTTAAACCCTGATATATTAGCGAGTTTACCAACTTTTCCCTATCAATACTAACACCCGTTTCTCTGCTCAATCGCTTCATGGTTCCGCGATAATATGGCATGAGATAATCTGGCATAGGATAGTGAGAATAGTGTTTTGGTTCTTTAAATGGTCTGGAAAGATGAGCTTCTAAGATTGATTTAAATAGTTCTTCTTTATTAGCATCACCCTTGGTTCCTTCCAATTTATCTCTAATCTCTTTGAATGCCTCTGGAAACGGTCTGCCATAAGCGAGTATCGAATTTGTGAGCCCGTTCAAAACTAGCTCTTGTTCTTTAGGACTTAGATCATTCCAAAATCGTTCTGGCCCATATTGGTGTCGTTGATATACTTCGGAAAGTACCTTTCTCAAGGCTTCTTTCTCAGATTCCAAACGCGCTTTAAATTTGTTAGATGGGAGAGAATCCTGCCTTTTTTGCAGTTCCAATGCCGATAAAACAGCATTTTCTCTCTGTTGATCTGATCTAAATTTCCATGTTGTTGGCTTAATTCCCAAGTCTAGCAGGGTTTCTTGTTCCTTTAGGCTTAACTTTTCCCAAACCCTGCTGACTAAGCGCGGAAGCTGATCCTTCAATTCTTCAAGAGTTAATCGTTTTGCAATTTTAGCCATAATGATCTAAGGATTTGTGGCTTTATATTGACTTAGGGCCTTCTTTGCAAGGTATTCCCTATGGAGCGCCTCGACCCTATGTGCGTCTATGTTCTTGCCAAAGCACTTGTGAGGCACTAGATTGCCTGAGAAAGTTTTAGGCACATGAAGCAGCTCGTGGATGATCGTCCTCTCCTTTTCCATGATATCCAGGTGATCATAGTTATTAGAGAGCACTTCCATCACATAGTGCGGCTGTGTGTTGAGCGCGAGCTGCCACACCTTTGGAAGGCTCCACATTCGAGCAACAGCATTGGCCTTCGAGCCCTGGCTTCTCATGAACCTGATCCTGGAGACGTCAACATGGCCGAAATCCAGATGACTCACGATTCTCTTGCATAGGTCTTCCACGTCTGGAGCGTATTCAAACTTCATTTTTTCCACCGAAAGGATATATAAACATTATACGAGGGAAGGGAATATAAATCCCTCGAGGATACTATTAGTACTGCTTATAGCGGAGGTATACCAATGGTAACAGGATACTGCGTAAAATGCAAGGCAAAGAGAGAGATGGAACACCCACAGTCGGTCAAACTCAAGAATGGCAAGCCAGCCACGAAGGGAATATGCCCGAAGTGCGGAACCAAGATGTTCAGAATAGGCGGCTAACGTCTTTACTGAAGAAACCCCAAACCCCTAAACTTAGAAGGCTTCGGCCTTCTGCTCACCCGTGTAAAACTATATTAACAAAGCTCAAGTTATACCAAGTATGAGAGGCATCTCTCCAATCGTGGCCGTAGTGCTATTCATAGCTATATCCGTAATAGCAGCCATAGGCGTCTGGTATTGGGTCGGGTCCTATACTAGCAAGCCGGCTGTCGTCTCATATTCTTCCTACATATCAGTGGAGTCATGCGATCTGACATCCATCACTATCAGAAACACTGGTCTGACTGCCCAAGACGCGCTTAGTATTCCACTATATGACAACAATAACACTCAGATAGGGACAGTGGACCTTACAAATATGACTGCGGGTAATGCTGTAAAAGTGTTCCCAAAACTTATGGCCTCAAATATCAGCAGCGGATTGTTCCGTTTTGTCGGGACGGGCGTGCAGAACACTGTATTCAACTGCTTCAGGCCGGACAAAGCTAGTTTATTCTTCAATGGGATTAATAGTTATGTCAGTGCCCCAACTTCTTCTTTAAATAATTTTAGTAATGGAACCATAGCGATGTGGATATATCCTTATCCTACACAAATGGCAGCAGCAAGTCTTGGTTTGCATGGTGCCTTTTTCAGCAAGCAACAGGACGGAGTTAATACTTTTGCGGTATTAAGTTTCGGTGGAACCACATTGCCATCTACAATCCAGTTCCATCTATCAAATGGTGGTGGCACAATAGCAACCACTGGCACTGTATCGGCGAATGCTTGGCACCACATAGCAGCCACTTGGGATGGCACTAATTGGAAAATATACATAGATGGTGCCCTGAATATTACCTCGGCCAACACGAACACTCTACCCAATGCCGCAGTCCCAATATCGATAGGTGCTTGGAGCGGGGATGGAAACACATACTACAATGGTTCAATAGATGAAGTCAGGGTCTACAACCGTTCACTAAATGCGACAGAAGTAAACAATTCCTATCTTGGAAACCCGCCAACAGATACAAATTTGAATGGATACTGGAAGTTTGATTGGGATTCACTAGATTACAGTGGAAAGGGCAATAATGGAACGCTACAAGCAGGAGTAACTTGGACTCGAGATCATACTATGGGTTGATTTCCTATTTCAATAAAAATAGATAGGGGGACTAGGTCCCCCCATTAAACAACGGTGACGCATTCTGGAAAAAAGGTCTGTTCGTGAATAGAATAAACCCTATCAGATATATAAAACTGATGCTTTTTGAAGGGTTTTTGCACAGCCATATATAAAGTTGGTGTTACCCCTGGCTAGTAACTACTCCCACCCCAAGGGAAAGCACTAGAGAAACGGCCATGAGTATGAGCGTGATCTTCATTGAATCTCGGAAATTGCCAGTGCCCCGCATGTCCTCGAGCAAAGCGTCGCCAAGCCTTATTGCGGCCATAGAGGCAAGCACAGACGCTATTGCGAGCACTGCGATGCTAAGGCTAGGGGCAGCTGCGTGCTTGAAGAGCACTGATACAAAGGAGCCCACGAAGAACATGACTATCGGAGAGGAGAAGCCGAAGAACAGCAGCGAGAAGGAGAAGGCGGCAACTGTCACCGCAAAGACAGAAGAATCAAGCGGGAATACCACGATTGCAGAGGGATCATCCATAAGGTAGCCTGCGCCCAATCCAGCTGTGAAGGCCACCAGCGTTATCAGGGAGATCCAAAAGAATCTTATCATGAATCAATAATGGAGTGGAGTTATAAATAGTTTCTATCTGGCGCCCCTCTTTCGCTTCCTCTCAAACCTGTTAAAGATCTGCAAGGCTTTGTTTATTAGGATTTCAACTTCCCCACTCTCAAGCCGCTTCTCCTGGATCAGATAGTTTGCCAGGAAATTGACATCGACCCCTCTGACGATTCCCTTGAGTGTCTCCTTGAAATGCCGCTGCAGCCTTGGCGGGAGTGCAAGCCTGTCCAATCGAAACCTACTCAATATGTACGTCTCCAGCTCCCTTGTTGACTTTGTGGCAAGCGATTTGCGCAGTGTTCGCCGACTTTTTGCCGAAAACTCGCGCCGCTCCGCCCCTGTGGCATTGTTCCACCATTTGAAGCTGTTCCTTACGAATTCTGCCTTCTGCCCCGGCGTCATTTCTGCATAAAGTTTTTGGGCGGCAGCAGTCCCAGCTTCTTGCAATGCCCTTTTCTCCTGAAGAGTCATACGTTCCCATCTTCTCTTAGCAGCATCAGATTTAAGTTTTCTAACCCTCTCTCTTTCCACAGGGGTTATCTTTTCCTTCCAGTATTTTTTGTTTGCTGCGCCAACTTTCCTTCCCAGCTCTTTTTTCTGTTGCGGAGTCATTTCGCGCATGTTCTTTGCCGCTGCCTCAGATAGACTTGGCCGTTCCAAAAGCTTCATCATATCTGTTTTTGAGATTCCTGCAGTCCTCTGTATCTCTCGAGGCGTGACATCCATCAGGAGCAATTCTGCTATGGCACTCTTCTTCACGTCTGTATAGCTTCTGCCAGTCCTGCCAACCGCTGGTTTGGGTTTTACAGTTCTGAGAATCTGAATAAGACCTTCTTTGCCAAGTCCAGGAAAGAATTCAACTGGACCAGATATCCTCTTCGGTTTTCCCATCATGCTTAGATTAGGAAGCCGTTATAAAAATAGATACCTATCAGTGCGAGTTTATGCGAATCTGAAGCTATAGCTTTACTCCGACCAGCATTCCGTCCGCGTCAAGAGTATACCTGTGGTTTGGGTTCCTTTCACACTTGTATTCTCCAGATTCTTCGTCCAAATGCAGCTTCGAGTTTATGCTCTGTATCGAGAAGCATTCTCGACAGCCAGGGTGATACATATCAATCAAATTTATAACTCGGATTTACTATTTAAGCCTGCCCTTTATGAATTTGAGGACGAATTTCCTAAGTCTGTCTCCAATCCCGGCCTCTATTGAAAGAGTAGAAAGCAACATGCCCATCATTGACCCGAAAATAACATCGCTCGCGTAATGGGCTCCAATATAAACTCTGGAAAGAGCCACCATAAATGCGAATGCGTAGAATAAGATGGCGTATTTTCTCCTGAAGTCGCCCAGCACCGACATTACTGCGAATGCTCTAGACGAATGCCCCGATGGGAATGACTGGAAATCAGCGTCTATGTTCGAGTAGTTTGCAAAGCTTACTGTCGGCCTGTCCCTGTTGAACAGAAGCTTCAAGATAACTGTCACTATCTCTGTTATAATATCAGCGGCGATTATGTTCCAGAATATCTCCTTGTCCTTGCGCTTCTCAAGGGCATAGGCCAGGATAAGCACTATAGGTATTCCGACATATATTGCTCCTAAAGTTGTGAAAACCACCATTATCTGCGTAAGAAGGGGATTCTGTATCGTGGCCACCCACTTGAGGATGGCGCCGTCATAAACAAACGCTGCAGCTGTTGCTATGATTCCTATAAGTGTCAGCAGGTAAAGCATCTGCGCTTTCTCTTGGAAGGAAACTCTTACAATAGCAGCTCACCAGAATCCATTATCTTCTTGTTATCAAACCAAATTGTAGGTCTTAAAAGTATCGCATCCCAGTGAATGTCGCTCTTGACTCTTCCGCCATAGGAAATATTCGAGCCGTAAGCTATATGGCACGTGCCCAAAACTTTTTCGTCCTCAAGGATGTTTCCAACAACTTTTGCATTCGGGTTTGTTCCTATGCCCAGCTCAGCTATGTTCCTGGCATTCTTTAGTTTCCACAATTTATCCCTGAACTGCTTGTCACCCTCCACCTCTTGGACAAGGCCGTTCTTGACATATGTTTTTGTCTTAGGCTCAGCCAAGTCCTCCATTGAATCTATGACTATGACACCATTGCTTTTCTTTTCCCTAGGTGAAAGTGAGACCTCTCCGGCTGGCAGGTTCCCGAAACCCCTCTTTTCATGGATCAGTCCTGAATCAATGTCCACTCTCCTTCCTTTTACCTCCATGATTATGTTCGTTCCGCTGTTGGTGACTACTTTTACTCGGTGGACTCCCTTCAGAGCGTCAGCCAGTTTCTGCGACAGCTTGAGCATCTCCTTGTAGTCTATGTTTATTGTCCTCGCAAACATGTCGCTTGTGATTCCGGGAAGCGTGGCTATTCTTGCTCCGGCCCTGCAAGCATTCTTTCTAGCATAGGTATGTGTGAGGGAATACTTTGTTGGGCATAAGACCACGTCAAACTTCTTCATCAGAGCTGCCACTTCTTTTGGAGGTTCCTTTCCAGAAAGTCCGGTGGGTTCTATTACTATCAGAGTTGTATCAGTCACTTTTTCAGAAGCATCATAGAGCGCCTGGCCTACATCTTTTGTAAGCCGATCAGTGACAATCAGGACTTTTTCCCCCTTCCTCACAGCCATGCAGACGTCTATCACTGTCTTTGCAGCCTTTTCAATAAGAGTCATGGATTCACCTTATCATCTTACGCCTTGCATCAGTTTTAAGTGTTTTGCGTCCTTTATCCGACGGAAATGTTCTGCCAAGAGAGCAGGCAACACATCTACCACTGTTCAGGTCAAAGTGCGCGTCGCAGACTCTGTTTCCACAGTTCCAGCACGTATTTAAATGCCGCGACAGTTTGTTACATATCGCACAAAGGCCAGCGAGTTCCATGGTGGATAATATGGCTTCATCTTATAAATTACTATCAGTGTTTGGAATAAGCATAGAGGTGCATTGGTCCCTACTGCTTCTGCTATTTGTAGTGCTGCTTTTCAGCTCCTACCTGTTCCTCATCTGGATTTTTGTATTCCTGTTCGTCACACTACACGAGCTGACGCACTCCCTGGTCGCAAAGAGAATTGGGATCAGAGTAAGAAAGATAGTGCTGATTGCCATAGGCGGAGTCGCAATGATGGACGTCTCAAATGTAAAACCTATAGATGAGATAAGGATGGCGATAGCCGGTCCGATCTTCAACTTTGCGGTCTGCGCCCTGATGCTGCTGATCTCCTCTGCGATAAGTTATCCGCTCGTACCACAGACCCAAGTTTATCTATCAAGCGCAGAACAACAGATGCCTCTTTTGGATGCGATCTGGGTCTCAATATTTTGGGTAAACTTGCTTCTGGGTTCTTTCAACCTCTTCATACCAGCATTTCCGCTTGATGGGGGCCGAGTTTTGAGAGGACTGCTCGCCCTGAAAATGGACTACATTGCAGCCACAGATTTGGCCAGGAAGGTAAGTTATGGCTTGGCAGTGGGCCTGCTCTTAGTTTCACTGTTCACCGGATTCGGAAATACATTGTGGATGCTGATCATCTCATTATTCATAGTGGTCGGTGCCACTTCAGAATACCGCAATCTTCTAACAAACACAGCTCTAAGAAGACTAAACCTTTCAAAGTTCATCACGAAAAACTACATCACCTTGAAGCCCTCTGAAAGCCTGGCGTCTGCAGCGACAAAGCTCAGGAATAGTAACAGGACAAGCGCAGTGGTCGCTACAAAGCCGATTAAGATATTGAATCTAAATGACATGATTGCCGTAAAGAAAGTGGATTGGACCAGGGCAAAGGTTGGTCAGATAGCAGTGTCCGTAAAATCGATAAGCATTGGAACGCACCCAGATGATGTTCTGCAGAAGATGCAGGAGATTGGCAGGGGCATGATACCGGTGTCTGACAAGGGCAAAATAATCGGTGTTATACAGTATGATGACTTGGACAGGGCAGTGAAAATAAGCCAGATTCTGAATTAGCCCTTGTAGATGCCCCACGTGTCAATCGCGGCCTTGAGTTCCTTGTGTGTTTTCGCATATTCTGCAAGGTCTATCTTTTTCAATGATGCATCTATCGACTGCCTAAGCGCCATAGCCCCAGCCTTTGAACCGTCAGGATGCCCGTGGATTCCCCCGCCCATCTGGATCAACACATCATTCCCGAATATCTCAATAAGCTTTGGAGTCATGCCTGGGTGCAATCCGCCGCTGGAAGTAGGCAGCAATGGCTTTATCTTCCCCCAGTTATTCGCAAGCATATCATGGTGCTCGGTTACTTTAGGTTTGGTAATCTCAGCTTGCAAATCATCGATAAGGTGTTGTCCTCCTTCTAGCTTTCCAATGACGGTTCCAATGTGCAAGGTGTCTGTTCCAACTAATCTGGTGCAGCCTGCTAGGGCGAGCATTGTTAATCCATGATGAGGATTCCTATCAAATGCGGCGTGGAAGGCCCTGTGCGCATGTATCGCCATCTTGTGGTCTTTGCAGAACTCTCTCACAGACTGTAGGCCAGACCAGCCAGCAGTAAGTATGTCCACCATCACAAACTCATTTCCCAAATCGTAAGACAGCTTGGCCCTTCGGAGCATCTCCTTTGTCTCAGCCGTTATATTCAGTAAATAGCTCTTCTTTTCCCCCGTCTCCTTTTCTGCCTTGTCACGCATCTTCATTGTCAGTCTCGCTCTTTTGTCAAAGCGGTTGAACTTCTGGTCAGTAAGATTCTCATCATCCTTGAGCAGATCCAGGCCACCGGTCCACACCTGGTACCCGATGTTTGCATGCTCCTCGCTTGTCATGCCTATCTTTGGCTTTGGAACGCTGGCTATCAGGGGTCGCTTCTTCTCCTTGAATATCTTCCTTATCCCGTCAATGCCAAACTGCGGTCCAGGGAAGGAGTCCCTCAAAACATCTGGCCAGTGGATGTCCATCAACCTTAATCCAGTGGTGGCTTTCATTCCAAAGATGTTGCCACATACAGCAGACCAGACTTGGGGCATGCTTCCCTCTTCAAAAAGTATGGATGGATAAGCTACCTTCACATAGTTGCCGTCAATTGAAAACGCCTTTCCGCCGATCTTCTTTATCCTCTTCGTAAGGGTTGTAAGCTCTGTCCAGGTGCCTATTGAAGATTCGCCGGCAACCGCGCCAGCAGCCACTTTCATAGAAACGCCCTTTGCAGGCTGCACTCTAAACAGACAAACCATGTCATCGCTGGTGGGCCTATACTTCAGGTTCACAAAACCAGAATAGAATGCTTTAGTGCTCATTTGAACAGCCTCATGAATATTCCTGGAGTCATAACTCCCTTCTCAGTTATAATCCTTGTCACATATTTCCACGGAGTGATATCGAACGCCGGATTCAAGATTTTGACGCCTCTGAGCTTTCCTATTTCTGACGATGGGCGCATCTCTATTATTATCTTCTTCCTCTTGTCCAGCTTCAAAGTGCTTGCCACCACATAATAGGGTTTATAGTATTCCCAGGCAGCCAGCGCTAGGTTATGGGAACCTATCTTGTTCACGTTTCCTTCCCTTCGCATGGCGTCCGACCCAACAATAACCAGATTTACTTCTGGCATGTAGAAACCGACAGCTGAATCTGTAATCAATGTGACTGGTATGCGGGCGTCTGACAGCTCTTTCGCGGTTCTGAACCCCTGGTGCAACGGTTCTGTCACAGTTGCGTAGACCTTGAACCTCTTCTTTTTCTTCCAGGCGTGCTTTATCACTTCCATTGCCACACCGGAATGGCAGTGGGTCATCACCACATCTCCAGTCTTTATGAAGTTTGACGCATCAGCTATTTTCTGCGTACTTGTCTTCAGCTGATTCAATAAGTAGTCAATAGATTTTGCATTCCTGTTCTCTCTTAAATAGTCCAGGCAGTTGTGCAGGACCACGGCAGTGGGTCTCGTCCTTTCGAGTGCAGAAGCAGCAGAGTCAAAGGATTTTCTCCAGCCATTCTTCTTCGTATAGTCCTTGAGAAACTTCATGGATTCGATGGCTATCTCCTTTGCGCCCTGGATCTCCACGGACTTTATGCGCTTGATTATGTCGTCCAAACCGCTTTTTGACTTAGAAGCCATGGTCATAGAAACGAGGAACATGATTAAATACCTTTCATGCGTTTTTCAGATTATGATTGAAACAGAGATAATAGAAACCGAGAGGGGAGCGGCTCTTGGGGTGAGGGTAAATCTTCAGAAGAGGCCGATGTTTATCATCAAGGGCGAGAAGGGCTATCTTGCTTCGGGAGTCAACCACCATGAAGTGGAGATATTTGGCGAGTGCGCTGCGATATTGAAGAACTGCAACTCCTTCAGCGACATGCTTAAGTCAAAAGTGGAATACGTCTCAAAAGAGGCCCGAAAGCTCAAGATAAACAACAACATGACAGGAAGACAGGCATTGGAGAAATTGGTATGAGCTATTCAATAGAGCCGCTGAAAGACCGTGACGTTGAGGAAGCTGCTGCACTTTTCAAAAAAACAGCTATGAAGATTCCCTACTATACAAAAAAGGCGCTTTTGGGATATGCGGCTGAGAACACCCCAACAGAGCTCAGGAGAAAGATGAAGCTCAAGAACCACATGATGCACGTGGCAAAACATAATAGAAAGATTATCGGACTGGACTTTGGCCATACAGAATACGGCGTAGGGGTGTCTGACTGGATGCTTATCGATTCTGCGCACAGGCACAAGGGAGTCGGAATGCGACTCTTCAGCAACTTTGAGAAAAAGTGCTACTCAATGGGATGCCACAAACTCCAATTGGATGATAGAACTAACAACAAGGAGGACGTCTATTTCTGTTTAAAGAGAGGATTCAAGATAGAGGGCATATTGAAGAGGCACTGGTTTGGGCAGGATTACTATTTATGGTCAAAGTACATCAGGTGAGATTATGGAGCACAAGTTCAAGGTAAAGATAATAGATCTGATAACGAACGGCAGGTATGTTGTTGCGCTTTCTGAAACAGATGCCAAAGACTTGGGTATGTCCCCTCTGGACAGGGTAAAGCTCGCTTTCAAGGATAAATCAATAACCGCCATTCTGGACATTTCCAAGGCATTCATAGAGGCAGGAAATATAGGAATATTTTTTGAGGCAGCGCAGGAATTGGAAATCGAAAAGGACAGCATTGTGAGAATAGAGCCGATGGAAAAGCCGGTTACGACCAGCTACATAAAGATGAAGCTGGATAAAAGCACCTTAACTGGCCAGCAGATATTTGCCATAATAAAGGATGTGATGAATGACAACCTCTCTGACGTGGAGCTCACTGCCTTCATATGCGCGCTATACATAAATGGCATGACAGATCAGGAAACGATCTTCCTGTGTGAGGCCATAGTCAAGTCTGGGTCAGTCCTGTCATTCGATAAGAAACCAATCCTGAGCAAGCACTCGATAGGAGGAGTTCCGGGAAACAGGACCTCAACCCTGATAGTACCGATAATAACGGCCGCAGGTCTTACGATGCCAAAGACGTCTTCAAGGTCGATAACTTCTCCTGCAGGAACCGCTGACACTATGGAAGTTTTAGCTCCCGTAGCTCTCTCAAAGTCAGAGATTGAGCGGGTGGTAAGGCAGACTGGCGGTTGTATAGTATGGGGCGGAGCTGTAAATCTTGCAGCAGCAGACGACAAGCTCATACGGATAAGGCATCCATTGCGATTAGATCCAAGAGGGGCGCTTCTCGCTTCTATACTTGCAAAGAAAAAGGCAGAAGGAGCTACACATGTGCTCATAGATATTCCGATAGGCAGGGGCGCAAAGATACTCACAAAACATGATGCAGATATCCTGGCAAAAGAGTTTATATCCCTTGGAACAAAGCTGGACATGAACATCCAGTGCATTGTCACACCCGGCTACGATCCAATAGGCGCGGCAATCGGTCCGGCACTCGAGGCCCGAGAAACACTGAGGATTTTGGAAGGAGAAAAAGTCAGCCCAGACCTGGTTGAAAAATCCCTGGTGATGTCTGGAATACTTTTTGAGATAGCAGGAAAGACAGCTCCTGGAAAGGGAAAGGCACTGGCAGAAGAGATGCTAAGCTCTGGAAAGGCTCTTGCAAAGTTCAAGGAAATAATAAAGGCGCAGGGCGGAAACCCGAACGTAACCTCCAAAGACGTGGTAATAGGCTCAATGACATACACAGTATTGTCAAAGGAAGAGGGCAGGATCCATTACATTGACACAGAGGTCATATCTGCAATAGCAATAGCCGCAGGTGCGCCAAATGACAAGGGCGCAGGCATCTACATGCACGTGGAAAAGGGCGACAAGATAATCAAGGGACAGAGACTGTTTACAATTTATTCTGACTCCAAAGCAAAGCTGGACACCGCAAAGGAGATTGCTGAATCAAGGCAGATACTAGACTTGGACAGGATTATTCTGGGAAGAAGCTCATCCGACAATAGGCCATATGTCTATGACGTCCGCTAATAAGTAGTGTTTTGGAACTGTTTGAATAAGTCTATCAATGAGCCCTGGCAGCTTGCAGTGGTTGCCAAAGAGCTTGTTCCGCCTATTGTTATCTGATTTGCAGGAAGCACACAGGTCATGTCCCTGCCCTTGAAGGCGCCTATCAACGTATCAGCGATAATTCTATCAGTGGAGCTCAGGTTTGAGGACAATATCTTTGCATCCTGCACGACCACATAGAACTGGCAAGAAGATAGATTTCCGCCTTGGATCTCGGATCTTACTGTCATTGATATCTGGTTGTTTGCATTGCCGCTGTCCTTTGTAAGCACAACCTTTGAAGGAGTGCACTGTTGCGCCTTTTCCTCAAAGCACGTGATGTCAGAACCGCAGTTGTATAAATTCAGATTCACGGGCACATTAGCACAGCCGGCCAAAAGCACCGTTAACACAACAAAAGCAATTGCATATCTCATTTTCTCACTTCAGATGTTTTGCAAAGTTCCTGGAATCTATAAACCTTATGCCCCACTTTTCCGCCCACTCTCGTATCCCTTCGTCTTTCGCTATAACTGTGGCACCCAACTCCTTTGCGAGTAGTAGCACATCTAGATCCTCTTTTGAATCCAACAAGCCCTTTCTGACTGCGATTCTGTACTTGTCTCTGAGGTCTGATATTATCTCTTCCGATGTCTCCTTTCCTCCAGTTCTTCCTACAGCTTTCTCTGCTTCCCGCAATCCCTTATTCAATCTCTCCCTGACCTCAACCACGTAGTCGTGCAGGAACTGCGACGGCAACATCAGCTCCATTCGGCTCGGCGATTTCTGGATGACATAAGTGTCCAGCTTGTTCACTGTCTTACTGGATAATCCCTTGTTATCCAGCATTCTCACGAGTTCTGTCCAGACAGAAGGAGGACAATAGACTTTAACGCCTCTTTTCTTTGCCTTGGCTATCTGAGAGGTTAGCTGCACTATCCCCCGTGAATCTGGTCCTTGGAGGCTGCCAGGTTTGTAAAAGCAGACGTGTCAAGCACATATTTTTCCATGAATAGAAAAAGAAGCAGTCGTATAAAAGCCTACTTTCTATGCCTACTTCGCTTGGCTGCGATTTCCTGCCTCTTTTTTTCAATGTAAGATTGAGCCTCTGCTTTCCTCTTGTCCTCTGCAGACTCTCTAAGCACGTCTCCAAATAGCTTCTCGAGAGGGACCTCCTCCTTTGCATATTTCACAGATAATCTAGCAACAGTCTCTTTGCGCTGTGCGCTTCTAGCAAGGTTATTTATCGCCAGATCCTTTTCATCAATATTGTCTCTGGTGCGCCCTATCTCTGCCTTTAGATACTTTTTCTCCATCGGATCTGTTGCTCTTGAAAACTGCTCCCTAAGATGCTTGAGCTTTTCCACCAATGTATCTCTATTCGCCTGTTCTCTCTCAATTCTTTCTTGGTTCACCATGTTATCCACAGCTTAAGTCTAGACCTATGCCAATCTTACAATGATATCCTGAGTCGCAGCAGGCAGTTATTGCCGCAGTGAAATCCTTGTTTATTACCACAGAAGAGCCGTCAATACAATATTCAGACGATTTACAGTAGTATTGCAATGTGCCATCAACTCTTGGGAGCAAGTTGGGAGTATAGCGCTCGTTCTTCAGGAAGGTAACATTAGTAGCCCCGCCATGGCCTTGGCCCAGCGCTGCTTGCAGGGCAGCGATTATTGTTGCCGTCGACGCCTTGCTTGGAGCCTTGTAACTTAGGTTGGGCGATCCAGCCAATGTGGTCAGCACCTGATCGAAGAATCCCAGATAATATAGTGTAGTTAGCAATAGGACTGCTGCGAATACTTTTACTAGAAGGCTCACCATGAATTTACTACGAAGAAAAGGTATTTAAACCCTAAAAACAGGATAATAACGTTGGCGGCCATAGCGGACCGGAAACACCTGCTCTCATTCCGAACGCAGAAGTTAAGCGGTCCAGCGATCCGTTGTGTACTGGGTTTCAACCTGGGAAAAACGGGACGCTGCCAAACACCTTCTGATTTAACTACAATCTTCTTGATAGATGAAAAAGCTTTTAAAGGCGCCTTCTGTAACAAGAATGCTTAGGATGATTTAATGGTGATGATAAATTTTGAAATGCCAAAAGAGGTACAAACAGAAAGTGATAGATTAGTAAAAGAGGGTGTTTTTAAGAGCAGAGAGCAAATAGTTAAAGTGGCCCTATTTAATTTTTTCTCATCGTTTAATGTGCCAGAATTTACTAGAGAATCGAGACTCAACAAGATGAAAATAAGAGCGCAGTATCTTGATAAAGCAAAGGGTAATGAAAAGAAAGCGATTGAGCTTGAAATAAAAGATATTAAAAAACTTCAGCGTTCAATGTCATTATAATAAAAAGTCCATAAAACTTCTTCTACAGCATAAACTCTGATATTATAAAAATTGGCCAAATCTTTCCAGTCTCGGTCATATGATATTGGGATAGCCTTTACTTTCCTTACTGCTTGAAAATGTATACAATCCCCGAAACCAATCTTATCGCTAAAAGACTGGATCTGTTTTAATGCTAATTTAGCTTCTTCAAAATTCCAGTTATTCAACTTAATAAATTCTATATTGGTCTTCATGCGTAATTCTTTTAAGATTTTATTAAATTCCTTTGCATACCCCAATGACCTCATTTCTAAATAATGTCTAATAGAGATGCAAATAGTATCTCCATTTTTAACTATCTCATTTAACAGATCTTTTACATAGTACTTTCTCAGCTGTTCTTTTTTAATTAGACCTAACCAAACATCGCTATCAAAATAAAATTTGTGCATAATAATCTACTGTGATAATAAACCGTTTATGATATTAAAGGTTAAAGTTAGGTTGAAGAAGACCAAAGTAGAAAGGAGTATCCTCCACTGCGCCGCCAAACGTTTTCTGCTTCTATTTAAAACAAAATCTGCTGTGCGAACACTAAATAGGATAATAGACTTTCTGCCCTACCAGCACCAGAATCCGAAGAGCGTGAAGCCGATTGGGCATCTTGGATTGTACGCCGTGTCATAGTAGGCTCTTTGTGAGATTGGTGAAACCACATTTATAGTGGCAGGGTTGTTTGTTCCAGTATAGCTTCCCTCACCAGTCCCGTACCAGAATCCGAACTTATGGCCGCCTGCGCCGCTGGTCTGGATAGTCACTTGGCTGTTGAAATCAAACCAGCCAGAACCGCCCAGCTTGTTTATCTCGGGAGGTGCTGTTATAATGCCAAACCCACCCACGTTGTTGTTGACAGTAATGACGACTGTGTACTGCGGGTGATAGTCAATTCTGAAGGTCTTCGTCGATGTTATTGCGCCTGAGCAAGGGGCCGCAGCCGGTATTGTGGTGCCTCCTGTGGACGAGTCCTTGCAGACATATCTTAGATTAGTAGTCTTGGCGACTGGAGATTTAACAGTATAGCTTTCGCCTCCCTTTAGGTTAGGTATGGATATTTTGGTAGTTCCAGCAGAGGTGTAAACTTTACTGCTCCCTGTTCTGTCGACTATGGTTACACTCCACTTGCCATACAGGTCAGGAGGGAGGTCATAAGCGTTGAAGGTGGCTGTATATGTAGTTGCAGATGGAGGGTTAGTGACAGTAGTCCCTCCGCTCGTGGGTTTTGCACCGCAGGTGCCCCAGGCCCCACTTGTGCAGTTCTGATTTCCAGGAGCTCCGCTGCTAGTGGTGCAGTCTCTCGTTGAGCCGGAAGTGCACGATGATGTGCTACCACTACTACCACCTTCATTGGTAAGATAGCTGCCAGTAAGAGTGCCACTAGAAGCGAACAATAGATACAATGCGATTACCAAAACTGCTACGATTAGGAGACTTCTGTATTGCGACAAGCTAGTTTTAGCCATTGCTTTATGTACACGAAGACCATTTAAAAACCCTGCTGTCCTGTGGTGTCTATAAATATCCTCCCAGAGTCTCCTAATCATGCTGCCATCCATTAAAGTAGCTCCTCCTGGCCCTAAAGCCAAGAAAGTAATCCAAGAGGACCGCAATTTTATCTCTCCCATGGGAAGGGAGTATGGATTAGTTGTGGACCATGGCAAAGGGGTCAATGTCTGGGATTCTGATGGCAACAGATATTTGGATTTTATCTGTGGCATTTCTGTGAATTCTATGGGACACGCGGTCCCAGAAGTCGTGCAAGCAGCAAAAACACAGCTGTCAAAGGATGCACACGTTGAGTTCAGTGACTTTTATTCGGAGGTTCCAGTCAATTATGCAAAGGAAATCCTCCACACAATGAAAATGCCCAGCATGCAGAAGATGTTCTTTGGAAACTCAGGAACCGAAGCTAACGAGTGCGCAATGAAGTTGTCCAGATTTCACACCAAAAGGCAGAATTTCATTGCCTTCTTGGGTGCTTTTCACGGCAGGACATATGGTTCTTTGTCATTGAATGCCTCGAAAGCTGTGCACAAGGCGCATTTCGGCCCATTCCTTCCAGTGATTCACGTGCCTTATGATTATCCCTACAGGAGCGTCTTCGGAGACGATGACAACTCCTATGAAAGGATTCTGGAATACATAGACGGCGTTTTATTCAAAAGGGAAATGCCTGCTTCAGAAATAGCTGGTCTGGTTGTGGAACCCATCCAAGGAGAAGGAGGCGTAGTAGTCCCAAGAGACGGCTTTCTCAGAGGATTGCAAAAGATCTGCAACGAGCATGGCATAATGTTCGTGGTTGACGAGATCCAAACAGGCATATTCAGGACAGGCACTTATCTCTATTCGCAGCAGGTGAAGATCAAGCCAGACATAGTCACATTGGCTAAGGCTTTGGGTGGAGGATTGCCATTAGGCGCCTGCATCTCATCAAGCAAGATATTCTCCTGGGAAAAGGGTGCCCATGGCTCCACATTCGGAGGCAACAATGTGGCATGCGCAGCTGGAATGGCCGCTCTAAAGCTCATGAAAAAGAAGAAGATAGGAAACAAAGTTCTCCGCGATGGGAAATACATAATGAAGTTCCTGAAAGACCTGCAGGCAGAGCACAAGATTATCGGGGATGTTCGTGGCAAGGGCCTTATGATTGGAATGGAATTCGTGAAAGACGCAAAGAAGGCACCAGCTCCAAACTTAAGCGAGAAAGTGCTGCACAGATGCTTTGAAAGCGGACTTATACTCACCCAAGCAGGAAAATCAACCGTAAGGATGCTTCCACCGTTCACTTTGACCAAAGAAGAAATAGACGCAGGCCTGGAAATAATAAGAAAATCTCTGAAAGGACTAAGATAGCTATTTCTTTAACGGCAAAATTATCACAAACCTAGTTTTACCCTTCTTCATATTGCCGAACCTAGGTACGCTTTCTATGAGTATCCTGCCTCCATGGAGCTCGACCATGTACTTCGCGCCTGGCAGTCCCTCTCCTCTTTTGCCCCCTTCTAGGTGTTTCTTAGTGCTGAAGCCCCTCTCAAACTTCTGCATCTGTTCCAAAAAGTTCTTGGGGACAGCGCCCTCGTTTTCAACAGTTATCTTATAGTGATTTCCGCTCGGCGCACCCCTTATGACGACCTTCTTGGCTCCGGCCTCCTCTGCGTTTCTCACAAGAGTCTCTAAGACAGAAGTAATCCTACCCTCGTCTATCATCATTACACCCTTTTTAGGAGCCTCCATCTTTACGCTGACGTTAAGATCTGCCTTAAGATTTCTCCAAAAGCCAGGCCCCATCACAGTCTTTTCCCTTAGCGTTGGGGGTTCATCAAACCTTGACAGTGTCTTCTCCATTTCATCGGCCACTTTGGCGAGTTTTTCACTTCTGCCGAGCTCGATCCAACCCTGCAATGCAGTCATCGGGTTTTTCACCTCATGAACCGCAAACCTGTCCTGCTCGCTTTTGCTTTTAGAATTGATCTTTTCCACTGTTGATTTTATGTCCCCGAAAGCCGCCTTTACTAATTCGGCATTTTTAGGATTTTCTTGTATCAAATGTAGGTTGGTTCGTATCTTCCAGAGCTCATCTCTGGGTGTAGCTTCTATTACTTCAGTTTGAGTCGGCACTCTCAGTTGCTTTGCAGCTTTGCGCCTTGCTTGGAATCTCTTTATTGGACCCATAATAGAATTAGTGAATTTTGCTTAAATAAGCTTGTCTATTGCCTTGGCCAACTTGTGGTCTCTCTCAGTTATCTTGTAACCGGCGTCGTGCGTGGTCGTCTCTATTCTTACCTGGTTCCAGTCGTGCATTATGATGTCTGGATGGTGCTGAAGCTTCTCGGCTACCTTTCCCACAGAATTAGTGAACTTCAGAGCCTCTCGGAAGTCCTTAAATTTGAACTCTCTTACGAGTCTGTTCCTCTTTTTGGTCCACATTATTTTACCTGGTTTCTGTGTCTTCCTAAGCATTGGCCCTTCTCATTGTTGAACAGCTTTGCGCCGCATTCAGAACAGAACCTAGGCTTGTGTGCATCTGTCATATTATATCCCTCCAATCCGCTCAGCACTCAATATCTTAATCATCAAATCATAAGCGATTGTCATCATTGCAGATTAGCATTATTTTTTCTCTTCCTTCTTCTTTGGCCTTGCAGCTTCCCGAATCACGTAGATAACCAGGCCGATGAACAGCAGGTAAACAGGATACCATGTGGACTCGCCTTTGCTGAGATAGGCACCATAGAAGGATCCAATGGCGAAGACTCCGATAGTGTATAAGATAACAAAGGCCACAAGATGCTCCATGCCCTCTATGAAACCAGATATTGTGTCCTCTAAAAATCCCATGTATTTTATGTGATTTACAGAGTTTAAAAGCTTTAGGCGTCTATCTTTACAATCCCTAGCTTGGCCTTGAGCTCAGCGTTCTCATTTCGGAGGTTTTGGAGCTCTTCGAGAATCTGATCATAACTTGCCTGCTTTGGCTGGGGAGTGTACTGTACCTGCTGTTTCAATTCAGCAGTGAGACCCTTCTGAACATCCACTGACATAGGTTTTGCCTTCCAGATAGATCCTGTTCCTAAACCAGGCTTTACGCCGGTCTCGTGGAGATCAGCTAGTCTGGGCGTGTCTATCTTCAGGAAGATGTCATCTCTGTTTCCCACGGGTTCGCCAAGAGTTCCGTTTCTTCTCTTAGCTTCGTTTATTCTATCCTTTGCTTCAATCTCATACTTGCGTATGAGGTCGTTTAGTAATGCCATACAGACCATTTTCCAGTGATGATACTAATCGAGTTTTATTTATAAACCTTTTCCTTTTTCAGAGTTTTTTCCAGATTCCTAAAAGCACCAATCAGGACGTCCGCCTCTTGTTTTGCCAAACCAGATCTGTTAACAACGTTTCGGAATACTTTGATTGTGTGGTCGGGTATCTTCATGCCCTTTGTTTTCCTAACCGTAAACTCAAAGTACCTTAGCAAAGCGTCCTTCTGGTCCCTGTCTGCCTGGCCCTTTTCTGTGCTAGTTTTAAGCAATTCGTAGAAGATTATCGCTGCAGCATGGGTGATGTTTAGAGCAGAATATCCCTTGTGTGTTGGTATATGTACGACAACATCGCAGAGTTTCAGTTCTTCGTTCTTCAGGCCAATGCTTTCTCTGCCAAAGATAATCGCTGTGCGCTTCCCCATTTTCGAAGTCAGCTGGTCAGGAGTTATGTATTGCCTTATCGAGCTGTACACCGGATGCACATTGGCGGTCGTCCCTACTATCGTGTCGAATTCCTTTGTCAGTTCTTTCAGGTTTTTCACTCTTCTGGCATTGTCCACTATGGGAAAGGCGTGCACTGCCATTGCTTTCGTCTCTTCGGTGATCTCACAAGGATTTACTAAAATCAGGTCCTTTAATCCAAAATTAGCCATCACTCTTGCCAGAGAGCCCAGATTTCCAGGAGATTCTGGCTCCACAAATACTACAGAAATCATTTAAGCATCCTCAAGTAGTCAGTAATCTCTTCCTGGGTCACAGAGCAGCCTGCGAACTTCAACGCCCAAAGACCGGCCTCAAGTATTTTTGGATCCAGATCCGAGAACTCTCCTTTGTCATAAAGATAAGCAAATACCTCTACCGACCTTATGACCCTGAACTTTGAAAGCTCCTCTTCCAATGCTTCCCTTTCTTTGCTATTTATCTCAAGCTTAAGGCCTGTCCTGGATTCTATGTACTTTTTCAGGATGTCTATATCCTCTATGAGCAGCCTGGTGGTCCTTTCATCCACCAAAAGGTTGCGCTCGTGCATCAATTTCATAGCAGCCATCGACCCTGCTTCTCCAGCCTGTATTATCTTTATGTGCTTGTTCCTGAATGTGAAGAGGCTGTTCGCCAGGTCAGTTATAAATCTGGATTCCTGCTCTAATCTTGGATGAGTGAACAGCTCTACCTGCTTGCTGTGCAAGAAGTCTTCCATGTAGATTGCCTTCAGCTCAAAGCGCTTCACGTGTAATGGATAATCCACAATCTCTCCCTTCACTGCCGGAGGGAGGACGAACTTCATGTTTTTCATATCCCGGAGCGCCCAGAGCAGGCACGTTTCTGATAAAGATATCAAAGAGCTGGAATCGCATATCAACTTCTTCATTCCAAGGCCTCCTTTGCGTTTCTATATCTGTCTTTTACTGTCTTTGAGGAAGTGAAATGCCTCTCATGGATCTTTGTAGAGCCTATGTAACTCTGTATAGCTGGCTTTGAGGTGCCAGTCATTTGAGCAGCCTGTCCCATTGACAAACCTAGAGCATAGAGCCGCGAGCCCTGCTTTATACGTGCGTTGTCAACGATATCCATCATATAGTTTCCCATGGTCTTGTCAAAAGTTGCTAAATCATCTAATACCTCTTTTAGCAGTTGGCTTATGTCAGTCTTCTCGATGGGTTTCTCTATCTCCTTCTCCAAATCCTTATTCAGCTCTGTCTTGAAGGTCTGCCACTTCTTTGATTCTGCAATGTGCGGCTTCTTCATTAGTTTGGAAAGTGCGTAGCAGATAAGGGATAAGTTCACAAGGTTTTTGTCTTCAGTAATCGCCGCTCTTTCTATTAGCTTGTTGCTCATCTCTCTAAGTGCTACTATGTCCTCTCGTTTTACTAGGTTCTGTATGCTTGTCAGATATTGATCTAGTTCCATCTCTGGTATCATTTCGACCACTTGTCCAATCTAGATTGTGATGAGGCCTGATCTGTCTTATTAACCAACTTGTCAGCCACATTGCTCACCCTTTCCAGGGAGAAGTCATGCTCATCAACTAAAAGCTTGATCATCTTCTTCTTGTCGGGCTCCTTCCATTGTAATTCGTACTTGTCTGTTACTTTTGGATGCAGGAACATCTCCCTTAATTCGTCTATGTTCACTTCTGGCTCCTGTTTCATTTCTTTGTAAATGTCCTTTGCAGATTTTCCATCCTTTACCGCAGCCAGAGCCTTCTTTGGGCCTATACCCTTTATACCCTCATTGTAGTCTGTGCCTATCATTATCCCAATGTCTATGAGTTGTCTCTGGTTTATGTCTAAATGTCCTAAAACATCTGTCAAGACAAACAATTCCGGCTCCACATTTACGTACATATTCTTTCTCGGTACCTTCCTTCTACCAGTAATGTTGAGGTTTTTTATCATCTGCGGAGATCCGAAAAGAAGCGAGTCATAGTCTTGGGAGCCCGTAGCCCACACCTGTCTCTTTGCAGTCATGTGCGCTGCCTGAGCTTCTCCCTCTGAAGGCGCTTGAACCCAAGGAATCCCCATGGCATCCAATAGTTTTTTGGAATCGTCAATCATCTCTGTCGTCAGCCTTGAGGATTGTTGGGCAAACATCCTGGCTTCTTCCTCCATTCCCTCCATCAAGGCCTTTTTCCATTTTGCAGTGGCTACTTCTCTAATTTCCCGTCTTTGTTCAACGGTTTTTTTCTTCAACGTCGGCGGAGTGCCATCAAATACATAGCAAGGAAGTATGCCTTCTTCCAATAACTTTCCATTTCTATATAGAATTCCTGACAGATGAGAGGTTACTCTTCCTTTTGAGTCCTGCAGAGGCGTGCCGTCTGGTTGCCTTATGATTGATAAAAACTGGAAAATAGTGTTGAACGCATCGACTCCAATTTTTCTGCCACGCAAATCTGCTATGGTGACATTCTTTTTAGGGACAATATCGCCGAGCTGTACACCCATGGTATCACTTGTATATCCTCTTTCTATGATCTACAGTTTCTATGAAGATTATCTGCTTATCATATATTAGCGTAACAAAAACTCTATAATCTCCAACCCTTAGTTTAAAGTAATCATAACCAGTTAATTTTTCTAAAAATTTTCTAGGATCAGATCTTATACTTTCTAATTTATTTATTATTCTCTCGGTATTTTTCCTTTCAAGTCTACCCATACTACGCATAGCTTCTTTAGACCATTCTATGTCCCAGGCCATGTTTACAACCCCAGAGATCTCTTAACTTCCTTGTGTGGGATTGTCTCCCCTCTTTTAAGTTCAAGTTTTGCATTTAAGAGGCTGAGCCTGAATGAGTCTTTATATTTTCCCTCATCGTCTCCGGTTGGGATTAGTTCCATCAGTTTGTTCAAAATCTCATCATATGTCTGACGCTGGGATTCTTTAAGCTTTGCAAGTTTCTCTCTGGTTTCAGGTAATATTTGGATAGATGTGTATGTCATAGAATCACTATAGATTATTCTATAACTACTTATATATAAATCTGTCGTATCACAGAAACAGTTCTTGTTTATTTAGTTAAGTTCTTCTCTAATCTTATAGTATAATCATTAAAACCAAATTTTCTGTATAAATTAATTGCTTCATTGTTACTTGCATAAGCTACTACCTTTATTCGATCTGCCTTTTTTGATTTTGCCCATATTAAGAATTTCTTAATTAGCTTGGTTCCAATCCCAAACCTTCTATAATTCTTTGAGACATACATTAGCTCTAAATTTGCGATTCGCAATGGTATCCTATATGGACTAGATTTCTCTAGACTACCAAGTATATACGCAACGGGCAACTTGCCGGCCAGAGCCAATACTACACAGCCATTTTTGATATTGCGTCTAATGTCCTTTCTGTCTTTTTTGTCTCTAATTTTAGTATGTTTAAGGATTGTTTTATCAAATCTTCTATATTCTTCGTTAGTTAACTTAGTTCCTAAATTTTGTATGTCTTTTAAGTCTCTAATCGTTGCAGCTCTAAAAGTTATATTCATAGTATCACAAGCGCAGGGGACGAGATTCGAACTCGTGCTCCCCGAAGGGAACCAGATTAGCAATCTGGCGCGTTAACCACTCTGCCACCCCTGCATGCCAATATTCTGGAAAACGAGATATAAAAGGGTTAGACAGTCATGTATCTATAAGCCTCGCTTATCGTTGACACACAGACTATTTTTATGCCCTGGACCATCTGGGCGTCAGCGCACTCCGAATTTGGTACGAGGATCTGTTTCAGGCCGTAGTTCTTTGCAATCTTTATCTTTGTATTAAGGGAATCTATAGGACCAACCCTCCCATCTGACAGGAGCGTACCCGTTATGGCCGTGTCATTCCTTAGGGTTTTGTTTTGTACCAGAGCGATCAATCCGACAGTCATGGCTGCGGATCCGGAAGTTCCCTGGACAGAATGTGCTGTTGCAAACACTCTCAAGTAAATATCATAGGCATTCAAGCTTACTCCAGTATAACCCTCTGTGAACCTCCTCATTGTGTAGAGCGAGTCCTGTATATCCATGCCGTATGTGTGGTAAGTGGCGTCAACCAAGTTCCTTCCGCTTCCAGGCGTCAAAGTAAACTTTATCTCCACCAGTTCCCCTGTGGTGTTGTCCTCGTAGATTCCTATTCCATAGACAGAGTCGCTTATCCCGCTAAGGCTGTTCACAAGAGGCGTCTGGTTTACGTAGACCAGTTTTTCCACCGTCTGGGTGACAATCTTTGTCGGAGGCTGAAGGACGAAAATACCCACTAGGAAAAATATTTCAAACGCAAGAACCACGCATAAGATGGCTACTAACCTGTCAGTTTTCATTTTTATTTTCATGGTATCACAAAGAACTCAAGACTTTTTAAAGGCAAGTGTGGCGGACGCGCCCGAGATGGCTGTGCACCTCCGCGGCATTTGACCCGCAGCTTACCTACTCTCTGCTTCCCTGAAGACATACGGCATAAATGTTATGGCTGCTATCTTCCGATCCTGACCAGGTTCCAAGTAGGCCGCATCCGACAGGACAAAGGATCGACGGATCGGCTACGGAACACCACTTCAGAAGCACATCGCTCCCTAGGCTGGAGTCCCCCCTAAAGCAGATATGGGGTGACAGAGGACTGCTAACCCTCCGACCTGTTCCGCCACGATATTATATCGTTTTCGAACTTTAAATACTCTGTTTTTGCCTGGATTTCAGGGTTTTACAATTTCTGCAAAACCGAATGCGTAATCAGAAAGTATTTATATACCTTTTGCGTTATGAAATCGAGGTGACGTAAGTGGAAAGTATTGTTAGAAACGCAAGTTCAGATCAAACTCAAAAAAGCCACCCGAAGCTAATCGAGGGGCCGCGAATTGTTGTCATGGGTTGTGGTGGAGCAGGTTGCAACACTCTTAACCGAATGGCAAGAATAGGCATAGCAGGCGCGGAATTGATTGCAGTGAACACAGACAAGCAGCATCTAACGTTAGTCCATGACTCAGTAAAGAAACTGCTAATAGGGCAGAGCGTCACCCGAGGTCTAGGAGCAGGAGGCTTCCCAGACGTAGGAGCTAAGGCCGCAGAGGTCTCAAGAGCTTCGATTTCCCAGGCTTTGGATGGCAGCGACATGCTATTCATCACCGCAGGAATGGGCGGAGGTACCGGAACGGGTGCATCCCCTATTGTAGCGGACATTGCAAAGGAGCAGGGCGCCATTGTAATCGCAATGGTCACTTATCCTTTCAGGCTTGAGAGAGCGAGACTCAACAAGGCAGACGAGGGCATAGCCAAACTACGAAAGATAGCCGACACAGTGATAATCATAGACAACAACAGACTAGTTGAGCTTGTACCTAACCTACCAATTGAGCAGGCCTTTAGCGTCGCGGATGAGGTAACCTCCAGAGCGGTAAAGGGAATAACAGAGACAATAACCACCCCATCTCTAATCAACCTTGATTACGCAGATGTAAGAGCAATAATGACCCAGGGCGGAGTTTCAGTTATCTCGGTCGGTGAGGCAAAGGGACATCAACGTGTTGAAGAGGTTGTCGAGGACACACTGAGGAACTCGCTGTTGGACGTGGATTACGCAGGCGCGAAAGCGGCTCTGATTCACATCACAGGCGGTCCTGACATGACTTTGGGAGAGGCTAATGAGATCGGAGTCAGACTGACGGATTCAATAGATGCAAACGCCACAGTAATATGGGGAGCCCGAATCAACCCAGAAATGGAAGGGAAGATAGAGGTAATCGCCATCATGACCGGCGTGCAGTCTCCGCACATCAAGGGACCAATGTCTGAGAAGCTCGCTTCGAGAGAAGAGGACGCATCAGAACTCGGCATCCAATATCTGAAGTAAAACCCAATGTTGCCCTTTTGGGCAACGTTTCCCTATTTTTTGTTTGAGCTGACTATACCTTTATAAATCTCTAGGTTGTAAATAGACTGGTGATTAAATCTTAAAAGGAAAGGGTAAAACTGAAATTGAAGCATTGATTAAAGCTGCTGAAAAAGAAGGCAATTTTGCAGTAGCTTCCAAATTAGCACTAAAATTAGGAGACAAACAAAGAGCTTTAGATTTTTATAATAAATATGCAAGAAGGGATATGAATTCGGAAGGAGACTACAATCACCTTTCTACTTCCTTGAGGTTGCGTATTTTACAAAATAAAGTAGATAGAGAAATCAAAAAAACCATAGGTAAAATAGCTCTGGCGGAAGAGCAAGGCAGATTTCTAAGAGCAGAAAAATTACGTCAAAGAAAGTTACGCCGAAAAAGATAGATTAGATGGTCTTGACAAAATAGGGCAGGACGTTTATCACAAAAAGCAGCAGTATGTAATAGCCGACGAACTTCGTGGTCTTCTTCGCAATCTTCCCATCCTTCAATCCCAATCTCGTGGAATAGAAGGTAAGCATGTCCTCAAACATCCTCGCGCCGTCAAAGATCGCGAACGGAAGATAGTTTATCGCCCCAATCAAAAAGTTAAGGGTAGCGGTCCAGAGCAGTATCTCAAGGCCTATTTCTTTTAGCTGGAAATCCAAGCCGAGTCCGGTAATGTTTTGAAAGCTTCCTGTAACTCCAATAGCGCCAGTAGAATCTCTGATGACAGCTATGTTCCCTTTGTCTGTGTTGAGGATCTCGGTCTTACCAGGAACCCTGTTCTGGAATGCCGTGGCAGCATTATAGATCTTTGTGCCGTTCACTATCCCCGCGAGAGCTGCTGGAGAGCCAGGAGTGACACTTCTGATTAAGTAGTATTCTGAGTGCGTTGCAACTTCTGCCTCAAGCTGCGGATTTATTATGGCATTCACAGGTATGAACAATCCAAGGAACGCGAAGGCGAAAACAAAGTTCATCATCGAGCCAGCAGAGAACACTCGCATTCTTTTGTGCATCTCTATCTTGTTTAACTGTTTTTCATCCGGCTCTGTGAACGCACCTATTGGGAAGATGCCCAAAGTGAGCAGACCAAGGGATTTTACTCTTATTTTCTCTGTTATAGCGATTATGCCATGAGAAAACTCATGCACTATTATCAGAATGACCAGGCTTACTACTGCGCTCAAGGGCACAAAGATAGGAGAGCCAGGCACCTCCAGGCCAGGGATTATAGGCGCAACTCCTGGCAATGGAACGATTCCCAAGAGATAATTGGATATTATCGTCAAAGTGTTGCCTGTGAGAGCATAAAGCACAAAGATGCTGAATCCTCCGAACAGCAGGACAAGGATGCCATCCAGATTTGCAAGATTTCCGAAGAGCAGGGTCGGAGATGTGGCCAATACTGCGGCCAATGCAAATAGAATATAGGAGAAGAATACTTTTGCCTGGTTTTTCTTTGTCAGAAGATAGCCTGCTCCAAAGATCCCAAAGCAGAAGATTATCCCCAAATCAGAAAAGTCTGCCCAGAAGGACCTGTATTTCGCAAATTTATCCAGAAGCTTTAGACCTTTCTTCGTCCTCCAAAGGACCAGAGGACCCTGCGTTTCCATGCCCCTTTTCTTGAAATACCAGGCTGGCACTGTCGCTAAGAACAATACTGCTATCCATTCCCAAACCATCTAACCAACTACTTCTCCAGTGTGAGCTCCAGGACGCCATTCTTGTAGTGCTTTTTCACCAGTTTTGCGTTTGCCTTGAGCTTCAGATTCTTCCTGAACTTCTTGGGTACAGAAATAGTGAGGTCTTTGCCCTTTATATTGACCTTTATCAGCTTTTCCTCAACACCAGGAAGCTCTGCCAAAACAGTGATGGTCTTTCCCTTGTCTATGACATCAATGAGCGGCTCTCTTTCCTTCTCTATCTTCTTTTCCTCTGGTTTTACGTTGCCGAACTCCTCCATCTTCGCCTTTCCATCCGGGCCTATGTTTATAGAGAATCCGTAGACCATCGGCTGGTTGGTGCCCTGAGGCATGTCCTTGGCGTTTCGCATTATCTCCTCATTCTGCTTGAGACTTTGTTCAATCTGCTTCTCCATCTGCTCTCTTATCTTATCGAACTCCTGCATAAAGTCGTCGCTGAATATGTTTCCGAAGATCCTCTCAAATGGATCCCTATCGTCTTTCTTCTTTCCAAAAATAGACATGTTTATCAACTATATTGAGAGGGCAAAAAATATAAGCCTTTCTCCTAGCATGCTGCCCATAAACCACGATGATTCTGTATGGCGTTGCTTTGAAGCGCGAGATATTCTGGAAGTCTGTCAGAATCTATTTTCGTGTATGCCCTTGCATACCCTTCCCTCACTAATTGGGCATTGAAATCTACATTGTTTAGATAGACATATCTCAGATATCGGCCGTATCTGTCTTTGTTACCCTGCTTGTGGTCTGAGTATAAGGTAATCTCCTTTCCGAGCAGATTATTGTTTGTATAGTTAGCCGCCTCTGGTCCATAGCAGTCTATGCGGCCGTGGATCTCTGGAGTGTCCATGCCCAAGAGCCGTATGGTCATTGTCTCATTTGTTGTCAGGACTTTTATTGTGTCGCCGTCAACCACGCCGACGACAAGACCTTTTTGCTCTGCAGTTTGGGTGCAACCAGCCAAGAAGACAAATAATAGCAACAAACTAAGACGGTACATAATGCTCCCCGAACAGTTCAAGTACTCTTTCTTTTCCCACTATTAAAACGTCCCTTAACTCAAGTTCCTTTATGAAAGTTGCTACGTTCGGCAGTATGTATATGTCAAAATGCTTCCCTTTTCCAGCAGAAGATTCTTCTATCATGGTCTCTCCACTCAAAAATACTACTCTGTACTGGTTTGGCCCCTGCACATCGGCCACACTAACAAGATAGATGTACTCGTTCTCTCTTATCGCATAGTTGGATCCGCCGGCCGTGGCCTTTATCAGAGGTTTGATATTATCCAGTATTCTTTTTGCTGCGTCCTCATGTGATAAGATAGGTAATTGCAAGCCAAGAGGCTTCTTGTCAAACTTGTTCACGGTCAGCCTGCATAGCAGTCTTTCACTCTCTATGTCATAATAATTTATTGAAAAGCCGCTCGCCATTAGCAATCTTCTGAAAGAGGTCATGGTCACTGTCTTCTTGAAGAGGCTTTTTTCCTCAACCATAACTGGATCGAAGAACTGCTTTGATATTGAAAGGATTATCTTTCCGCCAGGCATGATTAGTTGAGCAAGCTTCTCTAAATCTTCAGGCTCTATCATATCTGAGGCATAAACGACTCCGTTGACTTTAACTCCATGGTAAGCAAGTATATCCCCATGGCTGACAGAGCATCTAGATACTCCGAGGTCCATAGTCTCCGAGAATTCATGGAAAGCTATCATTGCCATCTCTTCATCTCTATACTTTGCAGTGCCTTGAACCAGGACGTCCATGGAAAGAATCTTTTTCTCCTGTATTCCTCTGCCACCTATGTAGAGCGCCAAAGGTAGAGCTTCTCCAAATATCAGGAATCTGTAGCCTGTCTTTGCCTCTAATAGCGAGTAGATCTTCTCAAATGACATAAGTCGATAAGGATGAGCATATTTTTAAACCAAGCTTGATTAGCTAAATTATGGCAATAAGACTCTCAAAGCTGTACGGCATGAACATCTACGATGGAAACGCCGTCTTCGTGGGCAAGGTGTACGACATCATACTTGATTTGGAGAAAGGAGAGGTTGTCCGAATCACTACGGAGCCCTTGAAGAACATGTCTGCTTCCAAGGAAGAGCTCTCAAAGATGCTGCAGAAGAAGAGCATCATGTTCAAACGCGTTAAATCTCTAAAAGATATTATTGTGGTTGGGAGATAATGCCTCTTTTAAAAAGATTACATGCAAAAGACAAGGAATTTCTGAAAGAACGCAAAATGGAAGAGCTTGCTGCGCATGACCATTTTATAGACGCAGCCAATGTGGCGCTAAAACTAGGAGATAAGAAGCGAGCTTTGGAGTTATTTGAGCAGAGAGTAAGACAGACTCCATCTGGTATTCCTACCAAGACAATTCACAAAATTGCTAAGTTACATAGACAATTAAGTGGCCCCGAAGCAGAAGCAGCGTTTTGGGAACGTATGAACCCCCATATAGCACGCTCCGATAGAAAAGCCATTAATATTCGTTTAAAAGAAGAAAAGAAAAGCATTAAGCGAAGGCGCTAAAGGAACTTCTTCAAATGCGCTTCAAGCTTCTTACCAGACGTCTCTCTTAGCTCGTATTTTATTCTCACAATCGGCTTGTTCACCTTCAGTATTCTCCTCAGATCTATCGGCGTGGCAGCTATCACTAAATCGCAAGGAGTTCTGTTTATCGTCTGTTGTAATTCCTTTATTTGTTTATTAGAGTATCCCATTGCTGGTAATACACCAGAAAGCTGCTTCCACTCCTTGTACACTTCCTTAATAGAACCAACAGCATATGGCTTTGGATCTACTATCTTCACGCCCTTGTCTTTCACAGCCACCACTCCTGCTCCGTAAGTCATGCCGCCGTGCGTTAGTGTCGGGCCATCCTCAATCACTAGAACTCTCTTTCCAGCCTTTGTCTCTTCAGAAGGCATCACGTCCGAATCTGCATCAATTATCACAGCCCTTGGATTCATCTCCTTTACATTTGCCTTTACCTTCTCTATGTTCCTCTTGCTGGCAGAATCCTCCTTGTTGATTATCACGATGTCGCAGTCCATGACATTTATTGAACCAGGATAGTATGTCTTCTCATGCCCAGCTCTTAATGGGTCAGCAATTGTTATCCAGAGATCCGGCTTGATGAAAGGTAGATCATTATTTCCACCGTCCCAAATTAGGATATCTGCTTCCTTCTCAGCAGCTCTTAGAATTTTTTCATAATCCACTCCAGCATAGACGATTATCCTGTTGTCAATAAGCGGCTCATATTCCTCCCTTTCCTCTATAGTGGTCTTGTGCCTGTCCAGATCCTCGTAGGTCTCAAATCTCTGCAAGATTTGTTTTTCAAGGATTCCATATGGCATAGGATGCCTGATAACTACAACCTTTTTCCCTTTACTCTTCAGATAGCGGGCTATATATCTGGTGGTCTGGCTCTTGCCGCAGCCCGTCCTCACGGCAGTCACAGCTATGACTGGCTTGGTGCTTTTCAGCATGGTATCCTTTGGTCCCAGAAGCTGAAAGTTGGCCCCGGCCGCGAGTGCAACCGAGGCCTTTTCCATCACCGTTGTATAAGGGAGGTCAGAATAAGCAAGAATCACAGAGTCAATGTCCAGCTGCTTGATGAGCTTGACCAGATCTTCCTCTGGATAGATTGGTATTCCTCGAGGATAGAGAGGCCCTGCCAGCACAGGTGGATATCTCCTACCAGCTATCCCATGTATCTGTGCAGCTGTGAAGGCCATTACTTCATAGTTAGACGCATGCCTAAATATCATATTATGGTTGTGAAAGTCCCTGCCAGCAGCTCCCATTATGAGGACTCTTCGCTTTTGACCACGTTTTTCTGTATTAATCATATCAAACCACCATTAAACCACGTTTTAAACCGTCGGTTGAGCTCAAATCCTGTATACCACCTTTCGACCACGCTTCATAGGGATAATGATCTTCTTGATTACCAGAGGTTTCAAGTACCTCTTCTGGAACGAGCTCCTGTCCTGGAAACCGCACTTCTGGGCCAGCTCCTGAGAGGAGAGGGGGCCTGAGAACTTGAGGGCGTCTAGGATCCTGAGATCTACGTCCATGAACTGGGTGTCTGAGGGAACCTGGGGTTGAGCCACATGAGGCATAGAAACCCCTCCACGAAACCCTGTGAGGACCTTCTCGATTCTATCGAGCTTCTCATAGATCTTGCCAAGCTCCACAAGGATAGTCTTGGTGTCCACTTCCGCAGGCGAAACACCTGGTAGACCTGATGTAACCTCTGGTTTCCTATGCTCATAAGGGGAATCAACCACGCCATAACCACCTTGAACCGTTGTTAACCATGGTTACTTAGGGGTTATATATAAAGCTTGCGCTGAGTTTTACTTAAAAGTATTAGACAGCTGTCTAAAATCTGGAATATCTGTCCTTTTCCCTTATGCGCTCTTGCCTTTCCTTTATGAGCCTCAGAAGGTGGTGGTTGCACTGCTCGAAGGCGCTCATGAGGTCCCAGGCGACTCCCTTTGCCATGTACATCCCATGGTTCGTCTCTACATGAGCATGCACCGAGAATTTCGAAGCCTTGCCGCTCTTGCCTGCAGTGTTGTACGCCTTCACCCTGTAGTCTATCGGAGCGATGTTCCCTATGTTCTTCTGTAAGAGCTTATCTATGTCCCTCTTGACATGCACGGCATCGTCAAACTCTGGCTTGAATCCAGAAATAGTAAAGTCTATCCTTGTCTCCTCCAGCAAGGAAGTAGCGAGTTTGGTTATGTCCTTCATTGTGATAAGCCCCACCAGCCTGGCGCCGTCAAGAACCAGAACATCGTTGAGCCCGAACTTGTCCATCTTCTCATAGACTAGCCTGAATTTTGAGTTTGGCTGCACATTCACAATATTCCTGGCCATTATCCCAGAGACAGGGAACTTCATGATCCTGTCCTTCTCGCCTTTGATATCCCCTCTCCTCTCTTTCTTTATTGGCTGGAAGAAGTTCTTGACTATGTCAGCAAAAGCTATTATTCCAACAACTCTCTTGCCCTCCAAAACTGGAAGTCTTGAAACATTCTTCTCCCTCATCAGGCTCAATGCTTTTCCTACGCTGGCTGTTAATTCAATAGTTATCGGCTTGGTGTTCATTATGTCCGAAGCCTTCACGTTCTTGAACTCCGAAGAATAAGCCATGGCCCTTGCTATGTCCTTTGCTGAGACTATGCCTACTATCTTGTCCCCTATCTTGATCGGCACTGCCCTGAAATCAGACTCCACTATGTAAGGCACAACTTTGGTTATTGATTCCATGGCCTCAAATATTGGCGGCATTGAAGCAAAGTTGATCACGTCTGCGTTCATGTTTACCTTGGAGCGCATTATTTTCTTGTAGTTGAGTATGCCTTTGAAAGAACCGAGATCCCTTTCAGTCATCACCGGCAGCGAGTGCACATGGTGGTGTCCAAGTGCTTCATGAATCTTTGCATTGGGCTTGACAAAATCAACATTTTTGGACATTATCTCGCTGAGCTTCAAATCAACAAAGTTTGGCATAATATCACAAAAGTAGACCCTTCTTCGGTTATAACTCCTTTTAAATATATAACACTTAATACCGTCATGGAAAGAAGGATCAAACATAAACTAAGATTGTGGTTTGGAATCTTCATAGTTTGGTTTGCAATATTTGCGCTATCCATATCAACATTCGGATTTAGCAGGGCCGTGGAAGTATTGGCTCAGTTGGACGTTTTCAAGTTAGTGTTAGCTGCCTCATTTTATGCAATGGCCATCGGCACATCGGTGGCTAACTGGCGCTTCATCCTCAGAGTGATGCATGAGAAGGTTCCCGGAGTCTTGTTGGCAAAGATAATGCTGGCCGGCCTCTTCGTGGACAACATATTGCCGAACATCAGTCCGTCCGGCGAGTTCACGATGAGCTACCTTCTTTCCAAGAAGACCAAGGTCAGACTGCCAAAGGCGCTTGCCTCGATAGTCGTCTATATTCTGTCCTGGTTTTTCGGACTGGTCGCCCTGGCCATACTGATAATACTGAATTTACTACTAACAAATAGGATACCAGACCAGACAGCGCTGATAATCTCCATCCTGCTGATACCCTTCGTCATAATGTTCCTGCTCACTTCCTACATGGCGATAAATGCGAAGGCCACAGAGAACATTGTAAATGGCTCGATCAGATGGTTTTTCAGAAGAAGGTTTTTCAAGAGATTCAAGCACCTGGAATCTAAGATCCTGCACTGGTCGACCAAGACTATAAACTCTTTCAACAAGATATTCCTGAAATATTTCAAGAACAGAATGCCGGTCTTCATCTCCGGCCTGATAATGCTCATACACCACTTTTTTGTGTCAGTATCCTTCTACTATGTGGTGCTGGCCTTTGGCTCTAACTCAAATTACGGACCTATAGCAGGGATATTCATATTCACAGCCTTGGTATCGCTTTTAAGCTTTATCCCAGGACAGTTAGGTATTTATGAGCTGTTCACCATATCCCTATTGTCACTGAGCATAGGAATAGTTGACAGCGCCCTGGTGACAAACGTGGTCCGACTAATCCAGTATTGGAGCGTGGTTTTCATAGGCGGTTTCTTCGCCTTGAAACTCGGGTTGGAATCCATAAGATCCAGAAGTGTCTAAATGAACATTCTACATCTGAACCCTTTCTTCTACCCATACAAAGGTGGAACAGAGCAATATATCTATGACTTGGGCAAACGGCAGGCCAAGAAGAACAATGTTTCCATAGTCACCTCAAAGTATCACAGCCACAAGGGTTTTGAAGAGATGGAGGGCATGCATGTCTACCGATTGAACAGCATAGTTCTGAAAAATCTTCCCTCAATCTTTCCTCCCCCTTATTCGATAACTCCTGCATTCACGCACCAGATAAGAAAAATAATCCATGACCAGAAGCCGGACGTCATAAACCTTCACAACAGGTTCTGCGTCGACTATTACACATTGATGATGCTGAAGAAAGTGCTTAAGATTCCCTTATTCTTGACGATACACAATCCGAAACCAACAGGCATATCCTCCGCAGTGGATGCGCTCGGGGCCTTCTATGACAGGACCGGTGGAAAGTTCATAATTAAAAACTCGGACCACATAATCGCAAACTCCAAGTGGAGCCAGAAGGTGACTCTTTCAGGGGAGTCGCTCAGAAAGTCGGAAGTCATCTATAATGGGATAGACCTGGACGTCTACAAGCCAGTCAGATCCAAGCTAAAGGAGAATTTCAATGCTGATACAGTTTCTTTGACAGTCAGCAGGTTGGTCCCGCAGAAGGGTCTGACCTATCTTATCCAGGCGTTGCAGTATGTCGACCATGATTACAAGGCAGTTATCTATGGCAAGGGTCCGGACGGCGCGAGACTGGAGAGGCTGGCCAAGGACCTCAGTGTCCAGAAGAAGGTGGCATTCACTGGAAGGACCGGATTCCTGGATGATTCTGACATGGCCAAGCTTTACTCTGGGGCAGACTTCTTTGTTCTGCCTTCTCTTTATGAGCCCTTCGGAATTGCATTTACGAGCGCGATGGCCTGCGAAACTCCCTGCATCGGAACAAGGGTCGGAGGGGTTCCAGAGGTTTTGGGTGATACAGGACTCTATTGCGAGCCTAGGAATCCAGCAGACTTGGCAGACCAGATAAACCGCATGATTGAGGACAAAAAGCTCAGAAGCAAGCTAGGGAAAGCGGCCAGAAAAAGAACAGCAAAGCTTTTTGACTGGGAGAAGATAGAGCCCCAAGTGACCAAGAGCTATGAGAGATATCTGGAGAGGAGAAGATGAGGATAGCTCACTTCACAGATACGTTTTCCCAAAGGAATGGCGTCTCAAGTTATATTCATAACATCTCGGAGCTGATGTCAAAGAAACATGACGTCACAATATATACCGGCTCTGGAAAGGGCAACGGCTACAAGGTGGTGAACTATCCAAGGATCACATTCCCACTTGAGACCTCCTATGAGGTAGTCTTCCCGAAGAGATTTGATGTCAAGGCCGATGTCGTCCACTGCCATACGCCCTATTTTGTAGGATTCTGGGGGCTGCAGACAGGACTTCCATCTGTCACAAACACACACACTGCCCCAAGGAACATGTTTTCCATGTTCGGAGCAAATTTCTTGGAGCCCATAGGATGGTGGCACATATCCAGGTTCCACAACAGCTCTGATTTTGTCATAACCGGGAGAAAATCCACTGCAGAATTGTTCAGAAAGCATGGAGTGAAAAAGCCGATAAAGGTGATAAGTCTTGGCGTTGACACCAGATTCTTTCAAAAGGCCGATGCTGACAGAGCTTTTAACAAGTTCCATCTGCCTGAGAGGTTCGTGCTAAGCATAGGCAGACTGAGTGTTGAGAAGCGTTCTGAATATGTTCTGAAAGCCTGCAGAGAACTCAGGCTCACTGCTGTCTTGACTTCGACTGGACCTCTTATGGATAGACTGAGGAGAGATTATCCAGAAGCCAGATTTTTGGGTAATGTTTCTGAGCAGGACAAGGCCGACCTTATGAAAGCCGCCTCTGTTTTTGCATTTCCAACCATGACAGAGACTGAAGGACTGGTCCTTTTGGAAGCCCTGGCAGCTGGGGTGCCGACACTTTCTACCAACTTACCTGTCTTGCGGGAAATAATCAAAGACGGTGACAACGGCATGCTGTTTAACAGCTATGATGACTTCAAGAAAAAGCTTTACACATTAACAAGGGATAGCTCGATATCTAAAAAGATATCAAACAGTGGTCTTAAGACCGCAAAGCAGCACGATCTCTCAATAACTGTTTCAGAATTATTGAAACTCTACAAGTCGTTGTAGAGATGTTCCAGTTTGTCTGTCATTTTCTTTATGGAGAACTTGTTAGCTGTCTTGATGCTCTGCCTTGAAAGAGGAGCAGTCTTTTTTGAGGCCTTCATCTTTTTTGTCAAGTCGCTTATGTCGTTGTGCTTGTATAGCCAGCCATTCTTTCCATTTTCTATCAATTCTGGCAATGCCATCGCGTCCGCCCCTATCACAGGAGTTCCGCAGGCCATTGATTCTAGCACCACCAGTCCTTGGGTTTCGCTGTTTGAGGCTATCACAAACGCGTCCGCAGCCGAAAAGTATGTCGATTTCAGTTTTCCATCCACAAACCCGGTAAAAGTAACCCTGTTTTTTATCCCGAGCTTGCCTGGCAGCTTCTTCAATTCTTCAAGGCTCGGGCCACTACCGGCGACAACCAAATGAGAATCTGGCACGCTTTTCATTGCTTTTATTATCTGGTCTATATTCTTCTCAAAGCTCACCCTACCGAAAGTAAGTATGATCTTTTCATCTGGCAACCCCAGCTTCTCCTTCGCATTTTTCACAGGTTTTAGAAATTTTAGATCCACACCGTTTGGAATCACTTCAATCCTTGGCTTGACGCCATGCTCCTCGAGAGTTTGAGCCATAGCTTTGCTCGGAGTCGTAAGGACATCGTATTTGTTGTAGTGATATCTTATGTATTTCCATGCTATTCCCTTCATTTGTTCCTGCCTTCGCTTTGTTAGATATCTTACATATTCAGAGAACATTGTATGGACAGTTCCAACCTTTGGTATCCCTTGCCGTTTAGCTACTCTCAGACCATACGTGCCCATGGTGAACGGGGCGTGAGTGTGCATTATATCCAGCTTAGGCACCTTGAGCATCAAGGGGATAGCGACCTTGTAGCCAGGGTAAGGCCTGAATGGAATGCTTGGCACAGAATGCACCTTCATGCCGTTGCATTCTTTTCTGTCTGATTTGGGAGAAAATATTTCAATGTCATATCCTCTGCGAGTCAATTCCTTTCCAAAGGACTCTATAGAAGTTACTACTCCATTGTACTGCGGGTAGAAAGTATCAGTAAACCATCCAATCTTCAAAGTTTCAGCTCCCTCATAGATGTTATTATTGGCCAATGATTTTTCATTGCGATTCTAACCATGCGCAGATGATGTCCGTAGACGACCGGCTTTGCCACAGTTTCAAAGAGCATCAGTTCATGTTCCCCGTCGCCCACAGCCAGGGTTTCAGAAGCTTTGATTCCGAGTGTTTTCAGCATTTGTTTCTTCCCAAGGCTGTTAGGGACCTCAAATTTGGCCCCCGTTATCACACCATTCTTGACAGTCAAGGTGTTTGCATGCACACTTTTAAAATATTTCAATATCCCAGCAGTCCTTAACATTTCTTTTATTGGCTGTGTAGATCCGCAGCTGAAGACATAATTTTTATATCTCTTTTTGTACGCTTCCCTGACCTTTTCTCGGTTCTCCTGCGGTATTCTTTTACCTAAGTCATGAGCCACTGTAATAAGCTCCTTCAGCTGGGCTCCAGAGTAGAACCTGGCCTCGCACCGTTTTATGAATTTGTAGTCTGAGTTTATAAGATACAGGAATAGGCCGATTATTATCCATGGCGTTCTAGAGATACACCACCAGATGTGTCCTCTGGAGAGCTTGTCAAAGAATACAAGCGGCATTAGGATCCGTTCGGTCTGCATTGGCATAAGGGTCTTATCAAAGTCCCAGACGATGTTTTTTATCATGAAACCACAGCAATATTAATATAGAATCCTTTAAATCTGTATGTCAGAATCGTTGCAAAACGCCATCATATTTGCTGAAAAATCTCCGGACGTAAAGGACCTTAGAAGCAACGGCTATTTCCTTAACTCAGCCATCTCGATACTTCCCCCAAACCAGGAAAACATAACAGACTGGATACTTACCTACTATTCTCCAAAGAGCAAGGACGTCGTGCAGGTCTTTGTCAAGGAAGCCGGTGTTGAGGTAAGAAAACCCGACGCTCCGCTCGCACCCAACCTCAAGGAGCTCAGGCTTTCGGACATAAAGACAAACGGCGACAAGATGTTCGTAAAGGCCAAGCAGGAGTTTTTGAAACATAAGAAACCGCTAAGCCAGGTGATTGTCACAATTCAGCATGACAAATCAGTGGATTGGAGATTCAACTTCATCACAAAGACTCTTGAGATTGTCCAGGTGAGTATAGATGCGACCTCTGGCTCCATACTAGGAACTACGGTCACATCTCTTGTCCGCTAAAGCTGGACCTCTTCTGGGTTCTTTTCCCCGAATTTGGCGTCCAGATCCCTCTTTACAGAGTAGCAGTCCTGGATTATTGCATCCAAGTGCGCCTCAAGTCTCTGCCTTTCCTTGTCAATCTCTTTTATCTGCTGGTATGGTCGGGCGGCGTCCTGGAACATCCTGAAATCCACGGTCGAGTAGGGGAATTTGTTCATCTTTCCTGCTATCTCCTTCACTACCTCTCCAAGGAACTTGTTCATGGCTATCTTCACTTCCTTTCGAATCATCTTGTCTGAGGCGATGTACTTCTTCATCTCTCTGACAACAGTTGCGTTCGGGAAAGGCAGCTTCAACAGCGCTTCTTCTCCTTCCTGGATCTCCTCTTCAACAACAGGTGTGTCCACAGGGTTTTCAGGCACTCTTATAGACGCCTTTTCTTCAGTCTTCATTCTAGGCATAATATATCCTCCGTTAAAATGATTTTCGCTCTCCTGTAGCGCGTTTTTTCACACTAAGATGCGGTAAAAAGCACCTACTTTTGAGCTACTAATATTAGCATTTTCAGGCTTTTAAAGCCTATCCTTTATAAAGCTAAACATAAGCCATCTCGACCTTGTCCTTTGCCTTTTCCTTGCCCTTCCTCTTCAATCTTTTTATGAGGTTTTTCTTCTCAAAGTCCACCACGGCCTTGATCAATTCGGGATTATGCCCCACTTCCTTCTCGATGCCTTCAAGGATATAACCGGCCTGGGAATCATTGAGCTTGTACTGCTTGAGATATCTCTTCACATCTGGAACATATTTTAACCAGCAAGTCATATTAATATTACACAATCAAACATAATAAGGGATCACGATGAAAGCTCTAGTTTTCGCGGTTTTACTGTCTGCAGTTCTTTTGAGCGGCTGCTCTGCACTATCTCCGCAACCCTTGGGAAATGATATACAATTTAGCACCATAACAAAGGGCGATGGCATCCAGTTGTCTTACACGGGCGAGGCGAACCTGGTGATAAAATCGCCTGGAGAATGGATAGCAAACATCGGACAGCGCCTGCCGCCGACGCTTAATTTCAGCAACGAGGTTGTGATAGCGGCGCTTTATGGCGAGAAGCCGCATGGCGGATATAATATGGATATAACATCCATCAGGAGAGTAGGTGGAAATACAGTTGTTTTCGTGAACAGGGTGGCTCCAGGTCCGACCTGCTTCAATAATCAGTCGGCAACTTGGCCATATGACATAATAAAGATAAACAGGACATATGCTGTCAACATAATATTCCAGAACAACGACTCAGTGAAGAACTGCTGATTATTCTGTCTCTAAGATTTCGAGCCAGCCCCTGACTCCGTCCCAATGCTTTTTAGTTTTTAGGATTTTTATCGGCTTTGCGAACATCGGACAGTCATAGACAAAGCTTTCGGCCTCCCCACCTTCAAAGCCTATGTGTATCCCATACTTCTTGTTGAGCTTCTCCAGTTCAGCTAGCATCTTGTTGTCCATCTCCCTACCCAACCAAGACTCATCAAATCCTTCGGCAGCAACCGCAGTTATTATTATCTTGAAGCCGACACTCAGCTCTTCTTCCAAGTAGACAAGTGGATTCCTGTGCCAAAGCGGCGAGAACACTTCCAAACCCAGCTCCGCACATATTTTATCGATCCTAGACCTCTGGTACTGCGAGGCCAAGGCTCCAGTAACGACCCCGTCAACATCCAGCCCGCCCAGAACTTCCTTCAAATCCTGGACTTCCTGTTCCTTTACGGCCTTGGTTGGTATAAGCATGTGGGGCAGCTGCATCCTGTGCGCCTGGACCTTGGTCAGTGCTATATTTGGATGATGGAACATGTACGAGTCCTCACGCTCGGGGTTCATTGTCACCAGAACGTCTATGGTATGCCCTTCCTTTTGCATCAGGTATGTGGCATAAGTTGAGTCCTTGCCTCCGGAGAACAAAGCGGCGAGGTGCATTTAGAATCCGACTCTGAATATTGCTATAAGCAGGATTATTATCGCAAGGCCTATCACTATTGTCAACAAAGTCTCAAGATTTGTGTTCAGTCCGAATATCCCTGTTTGTAATTGGACTGTGAACTTTGACTCAGATATAGCTCCCACGAACCCCAATTTTGAGGCTGTCAGGGTCATCTTGTATTGTCCCCTCTCTACAGGGAAGAACGTGGTTTTATAGAAGCCGTCTTTTACATCCTGGAACAGCTGCAGCTGGCTTATCCTGCCAGCAGAGTCTATCACACTTCCAGCAACCAATACACCAGAGGCAGTGCTTCCGAACTCGTCAACCACATCGACAGAAACATTTACAGCATCGCCGGACTTCATAACAAACTCGTCAGATTCCTTTGGCGCCTGCAGATTTATCTTCAGGCCATGCTCGCTCACTGAGAACAGGACAGAATCCTCTGCCAGGAAGTTGCCGTAAGCAGCTACCACCTTTGCCTCATAGTTGTTTACTGGCAATGGGCCAACACTGTAAGTGTAATCGCCAAACCTATCATAATTCATCAGATAGTCTGCGCCATTGACATCTAAGGTCACATTGGCTCCGGCTATGGGTGTGGTGTCCTGCCTGACTCTTGCGCGGAAGAGTATTGTGCTCCCCTTGGCATAGGTGTCAGACTGCGGTGCCAGAATCTGGACCGTGAAGTTTGCAGAACTGGCTATCTCTGACGCTTCTCCAACAATAAGCGAAACTGAGCCCTGGGCAGTGTATGGGGATTTTGTCCCAGTGACTCTTATTGAATATTGGCCGGCAGAAGTGAACTGGTAGATCTTCTTGTAGCTGTAAGCCTTTTCATCTAGATTCACCGTGTCAACGACCTGCCCGTTCTTTATGATGTCTGCAGTAATGACGGCGTTCGATATCGATCTCTGGTTGCTGTCTATGAACTGCGCCTCTATTATCGTGGAGCCGTTTGCATTGAACTTCTGGTTGTTTAACGGATAGATTATGTTTATCTTCGCCCCATTCGTCGTCTGGACATCGGCGGAGTTGTTTACAACTATCATTATATTATTCTGGGCATAGGTAGTGCCGCCCTTTGATGCCGCGAAGGTTATTATATACTGCCCGTCTGGCACAGACAAAGTCAGTCCGCCAGAGAAGGTCCCGTACTGATCAGAAGTCATGGTCACCGTCTGCAGATTGCCAGAACCATTAGACAGCTGTGCCTGCATGCTTCCGTTTAGGATGTTCTGATTATTCTGAACGACTGACGCCTGCAGCTGGACATTGTCTCCGGTCCTGTAGATGTTGCCGTTCTTTGGGGCATATACTAGCAGAGAGGCTTCCCCTCCAGAAGTGACTGCCATGGAGCAGGTGACCTGCTTTTGGCCTGACGGATAATTAGCTAGGAAAGTGGGCGTGTAAACCCCATTTGGCAATTGCACATATCTGGAGTAGACGCAGCTCTGCGAAGGCAGCAGGGTTATCTGTAACCCGCCTATCGAGACAACAACATTTGTATTTGCACAGTAGTTGGCGCCGTTCTGGTAGTAGGTGACCATTGCGTTGAATCGCACAAAGCCGTATTTGTCAGCCTGTCCTGAGCATGACGGCTGCAAAGTCGTGTCAGATGTTCCAGGCAGGATGGTTATGTTTTTCGATATGCTTGAGGTATTTGTTCCAGCATCTGCTATAAAAGTAACATTGTATATTCCAGGAGTCGTGAATATGTGCGTCACTGACTGCCCAATGTCTGTTGTTCCATCCCCATAGATCCATTCGTATTGTATGTTCGCTGTGTCCGATGACCCAATAAAATTGACTTTCAGAGGCGCGCTTCCACCTATCGGGTTATACGAGAAATCAGCAGTCAATCCGAGTGCGACTGAGCTTAACAGTACAAGCAGTAGTAGCTTCCTGTGCATGAGGAAATAAGGGGGAAATAGAATATAAAGGCTATTCTCCATATAGGATTATGGCAAAGAATACTAAAGAGAGAAGATTGCCCCGCAGAGTATCAGATACTAATCGTTTTAGGGAGATAGCTGATATTACAACTCAAAGACAAGCTGCCGTACTCACTGACCTTCAGAAGGGAAAGATAAATAGGGAACAAGCTGTCAAGAAATTGGCAGCCACCATAATAAAGGTTGATAGAATGATGGCGTCTCCAATGATAGGTTCCGCCAAACTTGATAAGTTCAAACCTGTGGCGTTTCATGTGAAAGACCCAGACCTTAGAAGACGTTTGACAGAAATATCCAACCCTCTGATAAGCGATTTTACTGACACGTTCTACAGAAAGATAAACTATCACTTAGAAGATGAGCATAAAATGAGCAGAGAGTCTTTAAACTCTCTATTCAGAGATGCACAAAAACTAGTAGCTAACATTTACCAAAAAGTTAGGTCAGCCCGCTATACGGAGTACTTAACTAAAGATAGGACAACAGGGGGCTAAAAAGAAAAACCTTAAGCCGGTATGTCCAGCTTAAGCTTGTCCTTGAGTTCCCTGTATCTGTTTCTGATCGTCACTTCTGTCACGCCGGCTACGTCAGCTACCTCTTTCTGTGTTCTCCTTTCGCCCTTGAGAACACCAGCTATGTAGACTGCAGCTGCCGCAACACCAGTAGGTCCGCGCCCAGAGATCAAGCCGCCTCCTATGGCGTGCTCCAATATCTCTCTGGCCTTTTCCTGGACCTCACCAGACAATCCCAATTCCGAGGCAAATCTAGGCACATAGTGCACAGGATTTGTCAAAGGCATCGAAATTCCCAGGTCCCTCTTCAGGAATCTGTATGTCCTTCCGATCTCTTTCTTCGAAATACCAGAAACCTCTGCTATCTCGTCCAGAGTCCTTGGGATTCCAGACTTCCTGCAGATTGTATACAAAACAGCGGCTACGACCGACTCGATCAAGCGGCCTCTTATCAGTCCCTTCTGCACCGCCTTTCTGTAGAGCAGGGCAGATTCCTCTTCTATATTCTTCGGTAGTGAGAGGCTTGAGGATATCCTCTGAAGTTCTGACAAGGCTATTGCCAGGTTCCTCTCCATCGAGGAGCTGATAGAGGTTCTCTTATGCCACTTTCTCAATCTGTACATCTGCGCCCTGGACTTAGCAGGTATCTTTACCCCCCTAATGTCCCTGTTAAAGTTGTCTATTTCAGTGGACAGACCCTTGTTGGGCTTTGAATACTTAATAGGAGCTCCAGTTCTGGCTCTCTTGTTCCTCTGATCGGAATCGAAAGCTCTCCATTCTGGGCCCGTGTCAATCATGTTCTCAGAAATAACCAGTCCGCACTTCTGGCAGACAGTCTCTCCTCTGGAATAATCCATAGATATATCCAAGGAGCCGCATTCAGGACATTTTACCTTTACTTCGTTTGCCATTTTTTATCCCTCTATATATAGTATAAAACGCCACTCATGAAGTCCACTAAGACGTCGTAATTATCCGAGTTTTTGTCTTTATTGGCCTCCAAAAGAATAAGTGTGTGCTATAGTGGTAAAAGCCAAGGTTTATAAACCTTTCGTTCTGACCATGCATAAGCTTAAATTATGTAAATTACAAAATTGGTATATGCCAAAGATCGAAACCTTATCAAAAGATGTCATTTTGAACATAAATAAGCAGTTTACGAAGGGAGACCTAAGAAGCGACGCCGACTTAGAGTTTATTGTGTATAAGGTAGGATCCATAAGAGGGATAAATAAGAAAGCAGCTACATTGCTTATGGAGATAATAAAGAGACACCCGTTCATAGATGGAAATAAAAGAACGGCCTTTGATTCAATGATGACGCTGTTGAAATTGAATGGCAAAGAATTAGAAGTTGGAGATACTTCAAAGTTGAATGTTACTTTTTGGGCGATAAGGCCAAACACGACTGTTGAAGAAGTTGCGCTATGGATTGCAAATCATACGAGGTGGAGACATGGAACTGATAAAAATTCCAGGTAGGAAGAGGCCAATAAGGGCGGCCACATGGGAAGAAGCGAAACCGATAGCTTTGAATATAATAAAGAAGAACAAGAAGTTCTTTGACGAGTTGGCTAACATATGAGGAATCAAGAGATTGCAGCCATTTTCTATAAGGTGGCTGACATATTGGACGCCCAGGGGGTCAAATGGGAGCCGATAGCCTATAGGAAGGCAGCCCGTTCGCTCGAATCCCTACCTCAGCCGATAGAGGACGTGTATGCAGAGGGTGGCAAAGCGAAGCTCATGGAAATCGAAGGCATAGGAAATGCGATGTCAGACCACATTGAAGAGATCCTGAAGACGAACAAGCTCAAGAAACTGATTGAACTGAAGAAAACTATCCCAGAAGGTGTACTGCAGATGATGCAGATAGAGGGCCTGGGGCCAAAGAAGGCAATGATATTATTCAAGAAGCTGAAAATAAAGAGTCTTCCAGACCTGAAAAAGGCGATAAAGGACCAGAAGATCAGAAAGCTTGAGGGATTCGGAGAGAAGACGGAGCAGAATATAACAGCGAACATAGAAATGTATGAGAAAGGCCATGAACGCGTGTCGTTGGGAAATGCCTTGCCCGTAGCGGAATCGATCGTTGAAAAGCTCAAGAAGCTTAAGGAAGTCGATCAGATAATGATCGGCGGCTCTGCCAGGAGAGGAAAGGAGACTGTAGGTGATATAGACATACTTGTAGCATCAAACAAGCCGCAGAAGGTCATGGACGAGTTCACCACAATGTCCTCTGTGGAACGTGTTCTTGGAAAGGGACCCACAAAATCCACTGTCGTACTGAAGAACAACCTGCAGGTGGATGTAAGGATAATCAAGAAGGAGACCTGGGGAGGAGCTGCTCAGTATTTCACAGGCAATGTTGAGCACAATGTGGTCATGAGAAAGATTGCGATAGCAAAGGGATGGAAGCTCTCTGAGTATGGCTTGGTGGACAACAAGACTGGCAGGATGGTTGCCGGTAAGAGTGAAGAGGATGTTTACAACAAATTGGGACTGCAGATGCCGCCTCCAGAGATCAGGGAGAACTCAGGCGAGATTGAGCTGGCAAAAAAGCACCAATTGCCTAAGTTGGTGGAGCTAAGGGATATCAGAGGGGATTTACACACACATACAAACTGGTCCGATGGCACGAGCTCCATTGAGAATATGATTTCTACTGCCCAGAAGATGGGTTACGAGTATATCGCATTGACAGATCACTCAAAATCAGATACAGTGGCGCACGGCATGGATGAGAAAAGGCTGGAGAAATATATAGAAGAGGTAAGAAAGATTGCAAAGCACTATCCAAAGATTCATGTTTTGGTTGGCTCTGAGGTATACATACACCAAGATGGCCACCTAGACTATTCAGACGATGTCCTGAAGAAGTTGGACATAGTTGTCGCTTCAATCCACAGGGCCTTCAAGATGCCTAAGGACCTTATGACCAAAAGAATAATCAACATGCTTGAAAACAAGAACGTTGATATTTTCGGACATCCCACAACAAGGATAGTAAATGTGCGAGCACCAATAGAGTTTGACACAAAGCATGTCTTCCAAGTGGCTGCTGACCGAGGAGTTGTGATGGAAGTTGATGGAGGCCCTGACAGATTGGATCTTAAGGACACCCATATTAGAGAAGCGATATCAGAAGGCTGCAAGATATCAATAGACAGCGACGCGCATGACACAAATCAGCTCAGATTCATGAAATATGGAGTTATTACAGCCAGAAGGGGCTGGGCCACACCAAAAGACATCGTGAATACTTGGAAGTTCAATGACTTAGCAAAGGTTTTTAGGAAGCTTTGATATAATAGTAGTGATTTCTATGAATATTCCTTGGGGTAGCGAAGCAGCGATAAAATTTGCCAATGTTGTGGGCCTAATTACCAGCGATGGCCCTAACGGACCGAACATAATGGCGGCAGAGTGGACGCACCATGTTTCATACGAGCCAGCCTTGATTATGATAAACACTCGTGAGACAGATGCCACCACGCAAAACATACTAAAGACAAAGGAATTTGGGATCAATCTGGCTGCAGCGGACCAGAACTGGGTGGCCAGCATTGCCGGAGGCAGCCACGGCCAGAAAGTTGACAAGATATCTGTCCTAAAAGAATTAGGAGTAGAGTTTTACAAGGGAAAGAAAACAGGGGTTCTGATGGTGAAAGGCGCCGCCCTGAACATAGAATGCAAGGTTGTGGAGTCAGAGAAGATGGGCGACCATATGATGTTTATGGGCGAGGCTCAGGATGTGACAGTCGGAAGCAAGGAGCCGCTGATATATCATGGCTTGAAATATTACAAAGTAGGTGAAAAAATCGAAAAACCCAGTCAGGATTTCTTGGATAAGATTGCAAAGCTTGTTGAGAAACACAAGAAGTGATTATTTCAAGAACAATTTCAAAATAGCCTTCTGCACATGCAATCTGTTCTCTGCCTCATCGAAAACAACTGATTTCTTTCCATCTAAAATATCAGAAGTTATCTCCATGCCCCTATGAGCTGGCAGAGGATGCATTACGATGACATCTTTCTTTGCTCTATGTAGTAGCTTGTTGTTAACTTGATACTTTCTTAGGTCCTTTTCTCTCCTTTTCAATTCAGTCTCCTGACCCATGCTTACGAATGTGTCTGTGTAGATCACGTCTGCATTGATGACCGCCACCGAAGGGTCGTTCACAACAGTGAAATTACCTTTTATCTTCGGCCTGTAGCTTGGCGGACAGCCCACAGTGACCTTCATGTCGAGTTTTTCTGCACCAATAATCAAAGAATGGAAAGTATTGTTTGCCCCATCACCAAGCAGGGCTAGTTTCTTGTCCTTGAAATTGAATTTGCTGTGCCCTATGGTATAAAGGTCAGCCAATGCCTGGCACGGATGTTCGAAATCTGTCAGGGCGTTTATGACTGGAACAGAAGCATATTTTGCCAACTCCTCCAAATCTTTGTGCGCGAACAGCCTGGCAGTTATACCATCAACATATCTTGACAAAACCCGGGCAGTGTCAGCAATTGTCTCCCCTCTTCCCAATTGAATATCAGTTTGATTCAGGGTTATAGCGTTTCCTCCCAATTGATTCATAGCTACTTCAAAGGAAACCCTAGTCCTTGTGGACGGCTTGGCAAATATCATGGCCAGATTCTTTCCAGCGAGGTCATTTGTCCTCTTCCTGTGGAGCTTGTCTGTCAATCGGAATATCTCTTCAATGTCATTTTTCGACAGGTCTTTCATTGATAGCAGATGTCTCATTGGATCTTCTCTATAAACTCTTTTACTTCTTTCTTAGTCCACCAGGCAAAGTCGCTTGGCACATGGTTCTTATCAAACGCCACCACTTCATATATCTTGTTTCCATAATTGCCTTTCTTTGGAATCTTGTCTACTTCTGCAACTACATATGGCATTACTGCCCATTGACTGTCCTTTTTCTGAAAAACAGATTCCAAGTCAACCACTCGGAAGCTTTTGACATTAACCCCGGCCTGTTCTTTGACTATCCTTTTTACACATTCTTCAACGCTCTCGCCGAATCGTATCAGATTGTGACAGAAGTATAACTTTTCCGTGCCCCCAGACTCGTGCCCAGGTATAGAATCCCTTCGCAAGGCGATAAACTTGCTATCTTTCTTTGGAATTATCTCTAGGGTTATGTGGGTGCCATGCTTTATCTGGGATTTTATTGGTCTTCCAAAATTAGCTTCATTGTGATAATATCTGTACTTAAAACTCATTGGATCACTGTGCCTGCCTTTCCTTCTAATGCCTTAAGAGCTAAATCAGGGGAAGTTATTATGACTTTCTTGTCAAAGTTCAGCGCTGCCTGTACCTTTGGACCCATGCTTCCCTGTCCGAATTCACCTATCTTCAACAGGAACGAGGCAGACTTCTTCTCCAATATCCTCAGGAGGCGCTGCTTCTTTTTCCCATAGTTCACATAGATGCCGGGAACATCGGTCAATATCAGCAGCATGTCGGCCTTCACGTTCTTTGCCAGCAAAGCAGAAGCTAGATCCTTGTCAATCACTCCCTCCACACCAATGAATTTCCCCCCTTTTTTGATAACTGGAACTCCCCCACCACCACAGCAGATAACGATGTGCTTCTTTGAAAGCTCCTTTATCTCATCAAGCTCTAGAATCTTCAATGGCTTTGGAGAGGCCACGACCTTTCTCCAGCCTCTTCCAGGTACAAGAACCATCCCCTTTCCTCTGGTCTTGTAGTACGGGCCTATGGGCTTTGTAGGATTTCTGAAAGCGCGATCTTTTGGATCAACAAGCACTCTGGTAATGACTGTTACAGAATTTGGAATAGCCTGCTCGAGCATGTATCCAAGCTGCCCTTGGGACATAGCGCCCGAGACATCAAGAGGCATGGCCGGAACTACTTTTTTGGCAATCTGCTGCTGAAGAAGTATGTCGCCTATGGCAGGTCCATTACCATGCGTAAAAACAATAGTATATCTATCAAATAGTGGTGTTAGATATGAAACAGTTTTATTAACTTGTTTTAGTAAGTTTTTATAGCTCCATTTCTCTCCAACTCTCTGGATTGCATTTCCACCAAGTGCCACCACTATCGTCTTCATAATCTACTCAAAGAACAACCGCCTTTTAAGAGTTACTGGTAGAAGCCGCAGTTGACGCACTCGCCTTCAAGGCATTCAGAACTCCCACCAGAGTATTTCAAATTCCAAGTCTTTAGCGATTTGAGGATATCGTTCAACTCCATCCCCTTGGTGGTTAGTCTGTAGGAAGTTCTTTCGACTTTGTCATTGATTACTGTCTTTTCAAGAAGCTCCAGTTGTTCCAACTCATTCAGTCTCTGTGACAACAGCTTGGGGCTGATATCTTTCATGCGTCTCAAAAGCGAATTGAACCCCTCATCCCCATAGAGACTCACCTGCTGAATCAGGGAGACCGTCCACTTTTTTCCGACAAGATCTGCAGCCTGAAGCGTCAGGCATGAAGCACTATTCATTTGGAAACTACCATGCTTATCTATCCTTCCCAGATTTATTAGATTGCTGGTGGACACATGAGAGACTTAGCGCTATATGCACACATACTATTGGGTTTAGCGGTGATAGTCCTCTCTGTTTGGATCCTCTTTGAGCTCAACAAGAAGTCATCAAAGATGGTAAGGCCCCTGGCTGCGGTAACTGCCCTGGCCAGCTGGCTGTTGCTGATTCCTGCCGGCTATTTCTACATCCTGTTTTATCCTGCCACGAAGACCTTGATCAAAGCGGGCGCTTGGCCATGGGCGCATGCCATATTTATGGAAACCAAGGAGCACTGGGGGATATTCCTGCCAGTGATAGTGACAGTTGCTGCCTGGCTGGTCTACACAAACAGGGCAGAGGCCAGCAGGAAATGGTGGAAGCTGGCAATAATCGTAGCGATATTGATAGCCGTCATGGGAAGGATAGTTGTGATGGGGGCAACAGCATGAAGTTCAATCTGTACATCGGGGCGGCTTCAAGTGCTATTTTGCTTACGATAATGGTGATCCTCACAGAGATATCAGCGGGCTTCAAGGGCGTATTGACCTCTGTGTTCACCCACCATTGGATAGCGAAAGTGGTAGTGGTTTTCCTGGCGCTTTTCATATTCGGCTACTTGTTTAGAGACAAGAAAAACTTTATATTGCACACAGATGAGAAGGCTGCATGGCACTTCACTCTTGCAGCCCTGGCCATAATCTTCCTGTTCTTCGTGTTCGACTTTCTGGCGTGATGTAATGGGAAACGAGATGGTAATCGGCGCAGTGATTGTGGCAGTCTTTATTATGGGGGCAGCATACTTCTTCCTCTCTTCTGAAACAGCAAAGACAGAGATCCCGAGCTTTGTCACCGGCGACATGAGAGCGATGTACGAGTGGGCGAAATCACCTAATGGATCCGCGCTTCTACAGCAAATTCCATGCTATTGCGGCTGCGTGTATGAGGGCCACAAGAACGCCTACAACTGCTTCTGGAGGGATGACGGCAATTTTGACAAGCATGGCACCACCTGCTCTGTCTGCCAGGACATAGCGAAGCAGGCCAGGCTGATGTATGGGCAGGGAAATGACACATGCACGATAAGGAAGACCATAGACGCCTTCTATGCACCAAACAAGGAATTGGCCACGCCCACACCATTGCCGGCGGGATGCGTTGAGTGATAGATATGGCGATCCCACTAGAAGTACTCGTCGCTGCGGCCTTGGTAGACAGCATCAACCCCTGCGTCTTCGGAGTCCTGATATTCCTTTTGGCGTACATGATAAAAGTATTCAAAAATAACAAGCGGAAAATGTTGGTTGCCGGTCTGGTCTACATCGTTGTAGTCTATACCACCTATTTCCTTTTGGGGGTTGGAATATTCACGCTCGCTTATACAGCCGGATGGGCAAGACCATTCTACCTGTTTGCCGCCGCAGTCGCCATAATTGCCGGCCTTTTCGAGATCAAGGACTTCTTTTTCTATGGAAAAGGCTTCTCATTGCAGATTATCCCAGGAAACGCCGAAAGGATAAAGATGTACACCAAACGTATGACTGGACTGGAGAAAAAGCACCCCTTGCTTAGCCTGGTCATGGCCGCATTGCTGGGCATATTCGTGGTGTTTGTCGAGCTCCCCTGCACAGGTGCGCCGTATATCGCTGTCCTGGGATTGCTCTCTGCAGGAAACTATGCTGAGGGAATACCATTGCTCCTGCTCTACAACCTGATATTCATCCTGCCTTTGTTCGTGATAATGGGGCTTGTCTGGTTCGGCCAGACATTAAAGAAGATGGAGGCCTGGAGAAAGGAGAACAGGGGTATAATGAGACTCGGAATCGGTCTTTTCCTATTGGCACTTGGGCTCTACATGGTCTGGACAGTTATTTAGGCCTTGGTCTTCGCCCTGATGACATCCCTGCTCGTTATGAGGCTGTCCAAGGTCTTCATGTACTTTTCATGGTCGTATTGCCATGTCATTGTCTCGGGGTCGAACAATGTGTAATCCATCTTTAGATATGCGGGAGTGAAGTATTTGGCTGATTCAGTTGGGTCTCTAAGCACCAATTGCGTCTCTGCCTCTGGATCCATCTTCCTCAATACCCTTAGAACCTCGTGCATCATCTGCCCATTGGTTATCTGATAGATTACAAATCCCCCGTGATTTGACATCGGATATACCCACTGCACCAACGCTCGCTTTGACATCTCCTCGAATATCTCCGGGGCTTTGTCAACAGATTTAGTTTTGTAAATCAGGAAATAGCTGATGGATTTTCTTATCCAGGGGTCATAGAAAACTATTGTCTGGTTGAAGAAATCTTTGTAATAAACAGTGTTTAGGTTCCTAATCGTTCTTTGGGTCATGTAATAACCAACGCCGTCTGTTTCCTTTCTCCTATTCTTCAAATATTTCCAGACATTCTTGCCAAGTCGCTTTTTGAGAGATGCCCAGGCTTTTCTGTTAGTGTAGTGCTCTCTATAGAACTCGAGCAATGCGGGCACGATTAATGGATTCTTCAATATATGCGCACTCATCGCCGGTTTTAACATATTTTTGTAATTATTCTCAAATAGCTCTCTGAAATAGGAGTTATCAAACGAGGAATAATTGCTGAAATCAAGTTCTCCATCACTTTTTAATATTTTATGGAAAGGCGAGCAAAAATAAGATGGGCTATTCACATAGTATATTGTATAATCTTCAATCAACTCCTCTTTCTTGGCCTTGGCCCAGAATTCATCAAACTTTTTAGTATAGTCCCTTGGAATCTGATATCTCAAGAGAAATGACTTCTTGAGATCTTTATCAAAACAGCAGGTTATGTAATCCATATAAGGTATCAGCTGCATAAAACCTTCATCAACAGGATTAACAACCATCACGAAGATTGGTTGAAGACCCATAGATTCGTGTCTAGCATAAGGATAATAATCAAAACACTCCTTCTCCAATTTTGTGAACCATCTTCTGAGCGTCCTGTCTGAAACTTTTCTGCCGTTCTTCCTGTAAGATTTTGCGACATCTATTGAATCCATGAACTCCTGCTTCTTTGTCAAAAAGTAGACCATTTCCATCATGTTTTTGTCATATACTTCCAAGGTCACGGTATCACACATAGATTACTCATCATTAGTATAAAAATATAGGCCAAAATAGACCCAAATTTGTCCTTTCCATTTCTTAATGACACCCTTCGATATCAAGTGGGGTGAAAATATGCAGAAACTATTGTTTCTAAGCCTTGTCGTAGCAGCTTCGATAATCTTCGCAGCCGTGTCAGCTGTGCCAGTAATTGCCACCGATGTATGCACCGCACCAATACTGTTAGTAACATGCAACGGACTACCGATAGGTCCAAACCCAGCTTTCCCAATACAGTTCAATTGTAATGGACCTGTTGTAATCAACTGCTGTGGCAACGGTGGACCTTAACGCTAATAGTGATAGCCGTGGACGAATACGAGAAAGACGCAGATTTATCTGTCCAACTGATGAATCGCGTGCTGAAGTCGGAGAGAAGAAAGGAAATAATTCTAGCTGCGGCGATTCTTGTAATCATCTTAAGCACCGCGGCTATCATCTACTTTAAGATGGTCTAATGGGTCCATTCCTTCTCTTTTTTGTTCTCTAGCTTGTTCACATACCTTGCCAAGACAAATAGCAGGGAAGAAAGCCTATTCATGTATTTGATAACTTCTGGATTTACGTCTTCTTCCTTGGATAGTCGCACTATGTCTCTCTCAGTCCTTCTGCAAAAGGCTCTGGCTACGTGAAGTAGGGCAGCACCTGGAGATCCGCCGGGCATTATGAATCTTTTCAGCGGTGGTAGCTCATCATTGAGCTTGTCTGCATGCTCTTCAATTAATTTGATCATTGATGGGGTAACACTTAATTTGTTGGTCTTTCTGGGCGTGGCCAAATCCGCTCCGACCACAAACAGGTCTTCTTGGACCTGCCCCAGGATCAGCAATATGCCCTTGTTTTCTATTCGGGTCATTGCTAAGCCTATGATAGAATTAGTTTCGTCCGTGCCGCCGATAGAATACATCCTATCAGAGTATTTTGGAGTTCTAACGCCCCCAAACAAATCAGTCTCGCCAGTGTCTCCTCTGCCAGTATAAGCTTTCGCCATGTTAGACTTAGGTAGTCTTTAAATAAAAAAGCGCTGTTATAGGCTCGAGGGTAAGGATGCATTCTTACTTAAGAGCGCTCAAACTTTTAGTAGTCTTGCTAGTCCTTACTCTCTCCTCCTTCTCAGCACCTTCTATCACAAGCATTATTCTGAACTCCAGCGACAACTCCGATACTTCCGGCGTGAATCTCACTGCCTATCTGAATAATGTGACAGGAAATAATGTTACTCTCGTCTGGGATTGGAGGCTAAATACAATGTCGAATTATCTTCCAAACACACCTCCTGCGTCTATGGCTGTTATTTTGATGCCTTTTGAGATCAACACTAGCAACACCTCTACCGGTGCGATAAGGGACTACTCAACAAAAGGGAACAATGCCACCCTAGGTGCAGGCAGCGCTTCTCAGACTCCAAACTGGACATGGGATCCAACAGTCGGCGGAGGATATTCCTTTGATGGTGTAAATGACCGGATTGACTTTGCAAATCCTCCCGACCTAAATCCGAATGACTCCATATCTTATGAGATTTGGATAAACCCCAGAAATTATACTAATGGAGGTTCGGCAGATGAGACAGGCACCTATTTCCTAGATAGATTGTTTGACAATGCTTCCCAGATAAGTCTTAAGGCCAGGGGCGGCAATTGGACGTTACAATATAATTATGAAAATACGAAGGTAAATGAGAACGACCTGGTCACGGCGGCCCCCATAATTCTCAACACCTGGCAGCACATAATAATAAGCAGGAAGATGAACAACAAACTGGCCTTCCCATCGTCAACAATTAGCATATATGTAAACGGGACAGATCAAGGCGGAGTAACAATAGCACAGCTCATATACCCAAATCCGGTGCGGCTCGGTGGCCATGCAAACCTGGTCGCAGGCACCTTCTTCAACGGAACCATTGGCGCATTTAATGTGTACAGCGTGCCATTCACGTCCGCCCAGGCCGCAGTTTTCTTCAACAGCTCCAGACCAAAGTATGACTTGATTCATAATTCATCTCTTGAGAGGGATTTCAAGTACCCTGCCGGATTGCTCAACTACTCTGTCTGCGTTTATCCAGTTAACAGGACAGATGAGGGAAACGCCACCTGCAGCAACACTGTCACAGTCAAGAGGCTGGATACGCTTGACGACCCCGCATCAATTCCCATAGTGAACTTGCCAGACGCCTCAATGAACAGGAACTTCATAAAGGCCTTCGACACTCTGGACTTCCTTGTTTCTGACATAAATGTAGTCAATTTCAATCGCTCATACACATACCCAGCCAGCAATTATAGCGTTGGCTGGTGGGAGTGGGACCAGAGCATACACCTGAAGGCTGAGAAATGGTCGAATTTCCAGTTCAGCAGGAATGTGATATTGAATTTCATTGACGATCAGAGCCTGTACGGGACCGGGTGCATAGACTGGACAGGCGGAGGTGTATCAACGATTTCCTGCACACTTAATATCAGCGCCTTCCCGGCATATATTGACTCCGCATATAGAATAGCGAAGATGTCAAATGACACTAACTTTGTGAACCAGACTTATATATCAATGGCGCAATATTACAACTTTTTCAACAACACAAGAAATGATTCAAGTGGTCTGACAGCATGTACAACCGAGGAGAGCACGTATACAACAAAATATAATCTCGGTGTTAGCCCATTCTCAATAAGCACAAGCCAAGCATGCGTCGATACAAATGTTGAGTTGACTAATGCAGCGCAGGAGATAGCGAACCTAGCGCTTAGATTAAATGAATCTTCAAATTACACCAAGTATAGTAACGAAGCGACAAACAGAAAAGCACTCATCAACCAGTATCTATGGAACTCTAATGTCAACAGATATCAGAATCTAAACCGCAATACTAGGGGTTTTATAGCACACAACGGAGCAGAGACAGCTCTGTATCCACTTAAGGCCAGTATACCAAATTCTACGCAACTTGCTTATGTGTTAAGCGATCTGCAAAATGCCGATCTTTTCAACTGGGGCGGAAATATCCTTTACACTGCCGCGAAAACAGATCCAGACTTTACTATAGATAGAGCAGAGTCTTATTCAAGCACTGGGACGTCTTTTAGAGGAGACATCTGGGCCCCAATAAACTTTGATGTGGTAAAAGGTCTAGAAGACGTGGGACGACAGGATTTGGCAGCGCAACTTGCTTACAAAACAATCACTTTGTTCAATAATGATGCCGGAAGCTCAAGGGGTTTCTCTGAGTACTATATTGCTGACACTGGCGCGGGAACTGGCTCTGGGAATGACGGCTGGACTGCAGCCACCTTCATATCTCTTATAACAGATGATATATTCGGCGTGTCCTATGATGCCTCGGACAACCGAGTCACTGTATTCCCAAGGGTGCCTTCTGCCTGGGACGGAAACACCATAACTCTCAGCAATCTCACAATACCCACAACTGGGGACAGGTTGACAGTAAATATCACCAGCTTTAGCAGCGACCGGAGGACAGTCAGAGTCTTTACGCAGAGACCAAATGGTTCTGATTCAAGCAACCATTACAACCTGACCCTCTATGTGCCGGTTCCTTTTGACAGGAGTGTTTCATACCTCTACTTCAATGGCAGCACTCTGGTAAATTCCACAGGATTTAACTTCTCCACCGTGGACCTGGATGGAGATGGAGTCACGGAAGCCTTTGTTGTCAACACTACGCTATCAGATGTTACTTTCACAGTTACAGCAGCGCCAGTAGTAACAAGAGATTCGCCAAGGTCAATAGCCGTAGAGAAAACCATAGCTAGCTATCGATATGCACAGACGCAGACCAATCAGACGAAGAATCAGACAAAACCCACTACAGCTCCTCAGCCAAGCACTCCAACAGCCCCTCCGACCCAAACAGAAATAATCCAGTCATCATTTGATTGGACGATAATAATTGTGATAATAGCCTTGGCAGTAGTTGTTTTCTTTATAATAAGAATTTGGAAGCCATTCTGACTACTTCTTTTCAATTAGTACAGCATTCACCGTGCCGTGCTGGCCCGGTCTTGATGTAACTCTAGCCAAACCAAGCTCTGTCTCTATTATGGAACCCTTTGTGACTATGTTCATTCTCGCATAGTTTCGGTTTGCTGGGTTCTCCTTTTCAGTGATTATCTTGACCTTTGAGTATTTCTTTGATTTAGTATCGAGAACATTGGCAAACATGGCCTTCCTCACCTTGATCTTCATGGTGCCCCCCTTCTGGGAATGCCTCTCGACCAGATGCCTTTCAGAAATAGTGGTGTTTGTTGGTGCAGATCCGAGCTCGTATCTTTTCTTGTCCTTCTTGACGATGCGTCTTCCGCCGGATTTCTTCCTTTTTCTCTCCGAGGAATGTGTTACTGCCATGCAAATCACTTAAATATCATATGTCATAATAAAAGCATGTTCATCCAAGCTTTTGAGTTCCGCAAGTTGGAGTTAGATGCCGTAATCAGGTTTTTGAAAAAAGCCCAAGAAACAGGCTTTCAGATAATCGCCCTAGATGTAACAAAAGGCGAAAAGCACATAATATCTTCTATAAATCAGGCTTTAAAAGCCTTCCGCAGCGGCGATGGGCTGGCGCATTATGAAGCCATGGAAGTTCTTCTTACGATAACAGCAGAGAAGCAGATAACCAAAGCAATAGTAAAGGGCGCCCCAAAGAAAAAGTCTGTATTTATCTGCTGGGATGACAAGCACTGCAATCACATCTGGGAAGAGTTCAGGAGAAAGTTTGAAGTCAGAGAACTGGAAATGCCAAAATACAGAGAAAAAGAGGTTAAGGATGCGATAGAGCGTTCAGCCACATTCTCTTATCTTTAGTACGTGCCACAGTCAAACGGCTGTATGAACTTGCTGCTCCCGCTCTGCACGACTATATTGAACTGCTTTGTGTCTGCCTTTGTCAAATCATAAGTAAGGTCAACTCTCTTGGTTTCACCTGGCTGTATCACAACGCTGGCTGCTAGGTTACCATAGGTGCTACCTCCACCCCTTGCGCTTATGACCGTTGAAGTCGTATTCAGCAAAATCGTGCCCGTGCCGGCATTTTTTACCATCAGGTATGTTCCTGCACACTGTGTGACAGCCAATTGGAGAGTACCTACAGTGTAGCCCGGCGCCACTGGGACTGACGGCTGCTGTTTCTGCGGAGTGGTCGTGCAGCTAGTTACCAAGAGCGCAGCCAAAACGATTACGAATGCGTATTTCATATTTTCACTTGTTTTTCGCTATGAGTTCATGATCTTCAATCCTCTTTCTTTCCAGCTCTTCTATAGTTTTTATATTTATATCTGTGGGATATTGGCCAGTGAGGCAGGCCATACAGAGAGGTTTCTCAATCGCCTTCATGAGACCATCATGTGTTATGTATGTGACAGAATCGGCTCCGACCTCTGCTGTTATCTCATTGTTATCCTTGTGCGCAGCTATGAGTTCTTTTCTGGACTGCATATCAATCCCGTAGTAGCAGGGGAACTTTATCTCAGGGCAGGTCAATAGCAAGTGAACCTCCTTTGCCCCGGCTTCCCGCAGCATTTTAATTATCCTCTTTGAAACAGTGCCTCTCACTAGGGAGTCGTCTACCATGGCTATCCTTTTTCCCTCAACCTCGCTTCTGATGGGCGTGATCTTCAAACGCATCGCTTTGTCCCTGTCTTCCTGGGTCATCATGATGAAAGTCCTGTGTATATATCTGTTCTTCAGGAGACCCTCAGAATATGGCTTTCCAATTGATTGTGCAAAAGAAAGTGCAGCTGTTCTTGAGGTGTCTGGCACAGGTATTACAACATCAACCTCTTTCTCCTTCCTGATCCAGACTTTTGCCAGCTCTCGCCCCAAGTCAAGTCGGGCATCATAGACGCTCCTGCCTTGTATTGTTGAATCTGGTCTTGAGAAGTATACCCACTCGAACATGCAATGAGCAGGCGTGGATTTCAGGACTATCATTGAGTGGACGTTGTAGCCCATGTCAATGAATATTACTTCTCCAGGCTGGACATCCCTTATCTCCTTGTAGCCAAGCATTTCCAAGACAGAGGATTCAGAGCAAAACGCGTAGCCATCCTCTCTTTTTCCAAAGACTAGCGGTCTTAAGCCATATTGATCACGGAAAGCAATCAAGCCCTTTCCACCTATCAGACCTACTGTGGAATAGGCGCCGTTGAGTCTTTCCATTGTCTTCTTCGCAGCGTCAAAAATAATCTCCTGCTCTTCCTTCAGTTTCTTCTGCTTCATGTCCTGGACAAGCTCGTTTGCAAACAAATGCAGAATCACTTCAACGTCGCAGCCAGAAGTCATGTGCCTGTCAAACTTCTGCTTCAAGCCTTTCCTAAGGTCATAATAATTAGCTATATTACCATTGTGGCACATTCCTATTGTATATGGGATGTTCACGCAGAAAGGCTGTATATCATCAAGAGGTGTGTCGCCGATTGTTGGATATCTTGTATGACCAATGCCTATTTTCCCTTTCAGATCCAAGATATCCTGCTTTGTGTATAAATCAGAGGCCATGCCCGGGCCTTTCTTTAGGTGGATTCGTTCCCCGTCAAAAGTCATTATCCCTGATGCATCTTGCCCTCGATGAAGTATTCCAAAAAGAGCTGTATGAATATCCTTGACGACATCTTGTGTACTAATGATGCCGATGACTCCGCACACAGTGAACTAACTCCATTCGACTATAAAAACTAGTCTTCATACTTTACAACCAAAAGCTTCCAGAATTCCTTCGCCTTCTTCTTTCCGATCTTTTCCACCTCTCGCAACTCGCGCTCATTTGCCTTGAACACGTTATCCAATGTCTTGAATCTCTTGAGCATGCTCTTTGCTATGTTTGGTCCGATACCTGGGAAAGATTCCAAAACAAACTGCTGTTTTTGCGCAACAGTCATCTTTCTCTTGTCTCCTCTAAGCTTGAGAGGCCGGTTGTCATCCTTCTGCTCTCTTTTTGCCAGCTGCGCGATGTAGGCAGCGGTCTCATCCATATTTCTAGTCTGTATGATTGGTATCCCATAGTCTATCATAAGGGATAACATCGCACCCCGTATGGCGTTCTCATGGAAGTTCCTGATTCCAAAAACTTCTCCCTCAATTATCATCACGGACTTGTCAAAATGGTCTATCGTGTTCTCTGCCTGTGAAAATAGCCGGCCGTCTGCGATAGAATTCAAAAAATCCTCACCAGTTTTTCTCTCCACAACCAATCTTTCAGAGATAAGATAGTCTCCGACGGGAAGCTGCATCACTTTTATCTTGATTCCCCGCTCTGCTATCTTTTCTATTATTCCAGAGGCTTCCTCTCTGTGGTCTACATAAATCATCAAAGGATCAGTCATTTTCTCAACCTTCTTCGTCTTATTCGTTCAATCCTTCTGGCTCTGTCTATATAGAATTGTTCTGCTTTTTTTAAATCAGGCAAATAATGGGCTTCTCTTATTCCCCATTCTATTTCTTTGAATTTAGGATTAGATCGCAATTCTGTAGCTTTTGGACGTGCTATATTATCAGGAGGAGTTATCCCACTAGGACCACCACCAAATTTCCCTGGGAATTCACTTGAGTGCTGTATCATAGCCCATAGTCTATCAGGATTTTTACTTTTTAGTACAGTTTTTAAAATATCAATTCTTGCTTTTCTTAACTTATTAGTATTGCCAACATGCCAACCTGTAAAAAGATCATTTGTTACTTCAACTCCCTTCCCAACCCCAAAATATAATAAACTTTTTTTAAGATTAGATATTGGGTTCTGAAGTTTGTCTGTCATGTAGGCTCGATCTCCTGCTTTTGCAATACCAAATTCAACGCCGTGTATACTCTGAATATCCTCGATTGTAACTCTGATTACTTCTCTTTCCCGTTTAGTCAAAGGGGTTGTGAAAAATAGATTTATGTCTATATCGTTAGGGTTTTCTTTATAACCTAAGGAACTACCAGTGAACCTAATACTGATGAATTTTTTGGGTAAAGCTTGCATTAATACATCACGTAGATCTAACAGTGCCTTTTTGCTCTTTTCATTCATTTTCATAACTATAACTCCAATTTTGTTTGTCCTGCGCCTGCTTTTAATTCTTCCTTCATATCGTCAAGAACTCTTTTCATCTTCTTCTCCTTGTAGTGGCCCATCCAATAATAGGTCTCATCCTTTGTCTTTCTGGTAATCAAAACAAATACCTTTCCTGCCCGTTTTCGCCCAGTCCTGCCTTCTCTCTGTATCTTTCTTATTTCAGATGCCACGGGCTCGTAAAAAATAACCATATCCACAGATGGTATGTCCAAACCTTCCTCTCCCACTGATGTTGCAACCAGGATTCTGTACTTTCCATCCCTGAAATCCTGCAAAATCTTGGCCTGCCTTGCCTGGTTCATGCCAATGTCATGGCCTGTCTTTGCCTGCCCGACAAATCTCACGGCCTTGTATTCCTGCAATACATTTGTAATCACCTGGGCAGATTCCCGATAATGTGAGAAAACAATTGCCTTTGCCTCGGGATTTTTTTCAAACTCCATCTTGATTATCTCCTTCAACTTATCTAGTTTGGGATGCCCCTTGCCAGCTGCATATAATTTCTTGGTGTTCTCAAAAGCAGACTGTATCCTCTCATCTTTCATTATCTGCTTGTTTGTTCTGGTGCTCTCGGACTTCATCTTTTCAAAATAATTATACAAGGCAAATATGCCCTGAGTTTCAAGTATCTCTATGGCATAGCCTATCTTCAGCATCGTGGTGGTGTATGGAATGGCGGCGAATATTTTTTTCCTGATCACATCGTTCTGCAGCTTCACAAGGTCCGACTTTCTAAAAATATTAGTATGTATGAAGTGCATCTCCTTCAGTTTAGCAAAACAGTCGTCATAGACGCTCTGCAGATCTGTCCTAACTATCTCAAACTCCCTTGGGAACTCCACAAACACGTTTTCGTACTCTTTCTTGTGGACATAAGGAAGAACGTCAGCGTCTGTCTCAGACCTTATCTCTATGTTCTTTATGGAAAGGGTCTCGCAAATTTCCTTAAGGTTTTCCGCAGATGGTGATGCAGTGAGTGCCAATACCAGTGGATGCTTTGCCTGGGCCATATATTTCTGGGCAACATCGACATAAGCGTAACTTTTAACAGATCTGTGGGATTCGTCTACAACTAATAGTCCAATCTCTGAGAGGTCCAATCTTCCTTTTGCAACCTCGTGCTCTATGGTCTGGGGTGTAGCGCAAACAATCCTCTTTTTGAATATGTCCTCTCTGTCTCCATATTCCACCTCACCAGTCATGACAGCGATGTCCTCGTCATCTATCTTCATTATTGTCTTCAGCGAGTTGCTGTGCTGATTCACGAGCGGCTTAGTTGGAGCAAGAAACAGGACTTTCTTTCCTTCTTTTAGAATCTCAGCCATCACTAACGCGGCGACTATTGTCTTCCCCAAGGCAGTGGGCATCACTACTAAAGTGTTCCCTTTTAGGGCCTTGCTAGCCAAATTCTCCTGATATTCTCTCTTCTCGATAGTATCTGCTTTGATTAGAGGGTGAGAAACAAACTCCATAATTATCTATTACTATCCCGAAGTTAATATTCTAAGAGGCTTTTAAATTTAGACCTCCTAAGATGATCATGGTAAAACGAGAACCTTCAGCGAGCAGAGAGAAAGCTCTTAAAAAGGTTAGGAGAGAAATAGACGAACTTCTTCCGCAAATAAGCAGATTAGAACATGTCATGGTGCAACCAGAAGGATGGGGGAAAGAAGTAGAAAGGTTAAGACGTAAAGTGGAGGGCAGGTACATAGCGTTGGACTACCTATATGCCATGAAGATTCAAGACGATTTAAAAACGCATGGGATCGATAGGGAGAAAAGGGATAAAGAAATAAAAGATAAGGCCAAGAAAAGAGCAGAGGAATGGAGGAAACGGTATAAATCATAATTCTGGACCTTTATAGAGCTCCGTTTTACTTTCTGGGGGTTTTGGAATCTTTTTTACACCTCATACTATTTATACTGGGTATGAGTTAGGAGTAGGACGCAATTTCTGGTGAGGTCGGAGGGATTATATGACTGATTTACCACTCGCACCTGTTGATAGGATAATGCGAAAGGCCGGGGCCTCTAGAGTGTCGGAAGACGCTGCTAAGGCAATGGCAGATGAATTATACCAGTACTGCATGGAGCTGGGCTTTGAAGCTGCAAAACTAGCAGAGCACGCTGGTAGAAAGACTGTAACTCCAGAAGACGTGAAGCTGGCAGCAAGGGTGTAACAATGGACGTAAGGATATACTCTACACCTACTTGTGTCTGGTGCAAGAAGACAAAGGAATTCTTCAAGCAGAATGACATCAAATACAAAGAGATAGACGTGGCAGCTGACGAGAAGATGGCCCATGAGATGATACAGAAGACTGGTCAGCTAGGCGTGCCTGTAATCGAGATAGACGGAAACATAGTGATCGGCTACGACGTCCCAAAGCTTAAGAAGTATCTGCACCTCAGTTGAGATCATGAAGCTTACAACCATGATTGTTCTTTTGGTATTGGCAGTCGCATTCATAGCTGCGTACATCTACTATCCAGCACAGTCGCAGCAGCTACCCGTACACGGATTGGGAATAAGGGCCAAGCCTTCGTCTGGGATAGCTCCCTTGGCAGTAAACCTCACTGCTGCCGGTGATTATCTTGACAATCACACAATAGTGAAATACGTCTGGAACTATGGTGGTAGTCCCATAATAGAGACGACCTCTCCAGCACCCAGATCCTACACGTTTTTGACTCCTGGCAACTACACTGTCACCCTCACTGTCACCACTTCTTCGGGTGAAACACAGAGCGCAACCAAGCTTATCGAAGTAAATACAGCCTAATGGCCAACTCATAAAGTTTATATACTCTTTTTCTCTTATATTATTACTTCGGTGACATTAGTGAATTTACTTAAAACCATATTCGTACTCGCACTAGTCTCTAGTTTTGCATTTGCGACACATAGTTTGTCTATAACCTCAAACACTAGCGGCTGGTTGGGTCTGATTAATCAGAATTACACTGTTCAATTTACAATATCTAATTCATCATATTTTACTAGCAATATTACAAGTATAGCAGTAAATAGTCCTGGCTCTACTCTGCTGTTATTTAATGCAACAACCAATGACTCAAGTAATTGGTCTTGTACAAATAGTACATCAGTATTGACCTGCACAAATAGAACGCCTATAGCTATGAACTCTTCAACTATTTTGCTATTAACATTTGCCGCTACCGCAACTGCCGATGGCAACTATATAATTACCACAGCTACAACAGATAATAACTCAGGAACAGGTTCGATTGCAAATAGTTTAGCTTTCGATACTACACCCCCGTCTGCAGCTTCCGGTCTTGCAACTACTGTTCTTAATGACTCTGGGGTAAACCTCGTGTGGACCGCAGGCTCTGACGCAACAAGTGGCATAGCATACTATATGATTTTCATAAATAGCACCAACTTTGTCAATGGTAGTAATGTGGCAAACATAAGTGCAACCTCATACGCGAATTATAGTCTTACGTATAATAACTCTTACAATTTCACATTGATGTCTGTGGACAATGCAGGTTTTAGAAGTGCTAATGTCTCTCTAATCAAGACAATAGCCGACGTTATCGCTCCCATTAATACCTTTACACAGACCCCTTCTGGTACCACTTCAGTAACAGTTACTTATGTGCTTAGTGCCACAGATTTATCTGGTATTCTTGGCCTATCCTTAAGCGTCGATGGTACTCAAGTATGCCAAGCAAATAGCACCGCCTGCTCCGGGACTGTAATTTATTCAACTGCTGGAACAACTACTCATAGCTATACTGCTCTCGCTTATGATAAGTCTAGAACAAATAATTTCAATACAATAACAGATACCTTTTCTGTAACAGTTACAGCCGCTACAACCTCTTCAAGCAGTTCCAGCAGCTCTGGCAGTGGAGGCGGTGGATCTGGGGGTGGGTCAACACCTCCGGCATCATCCACAGTATCGGGAAGCGGCAGCTGCTCGGGCGCAGTGGGCGTATGCTTGTATATAAATGCGCCAACAGCAAATGTCTCAACCACTTCTCCAGTCTCTGTCAATCTGTCAGCGCACGCAGATACATGCGATCTAACCACAGACTCAGACAGCTCCACAAAGCAGACAGTGGATACCATAAGCGGAGCATATTCTGGAACCTTAAGCCTGGCAAATGGCGATCATACTTTATCAGTCACATGCAAATTGACAGACAGTGGCCTGGCGCTTTCAAAGAAAGCTTCAGTCTCCTTCAATATCGCTGGCAAGGTTATAGCTGCACCCAAACTAAACACAACCACAGTAACAACACCAGCTGTAAATGCTACTAACTCCACAAAAAAGGCCGCATCTGCGGGCTCAGCAGGATTCCTATCCGGCCTAGTTTCTAACACATCCCAACCCGTAGCAGGCATAGCCGCATTCCTAGTGGTTCTCGCCGTGGGGCTATTCATATTAAAGAGCAACGACCTGCTTCCAAAAGACATGGACGAGTTCACTTCTGGCCTGAAGGACCTGATTCCAAAGCCTCCAAAGCACGTCACAAAGCCTGATTATGAAGCAGAGGGGTACAGGAGACCTGGCCTTGATAGGAAGGTGAGAGAAGAGGAGCAGGGCTGGGTTGACAGGGATATCAGGGACGAAGAGAAGAGGATCAGAGACGAGGAAGAGAGACTCACAGAGCTCAAGAGGAGACTGGACGAGCTGAAGAGGCAGAGACGCTGATTTTACTCTTAAGTGTCATAGTTCACGCTTGTTCTAATAAGGGTTTATATATCGTTCATGTGGAAGTTCTACTATGAAACAATTAGTGATGGCCGTTTTCATAACGGCAATAATGATCGGCTCTGTGGCAGCAGATGGTTATGGTTATTACACTAATACCACAGCTGTAAACAATAGCTCAGGCACCACTGTGAGATCTGACACAAACGTAAATTACACCTCTACCACACCTTCTGTGAACAGTAATAACAGTAATAGCTCAGGCACCACCGTAACTAACACAGGCGTAAATACTGATACCTCCTTGCCTGCAGATTGCACGCAGGTCACCAGGATACTTTGCACTACAAGAACCATAGAGAGGTGCACAAATGAGACAGGTATTGTGCGCTGCACCACAGAGAGCAAGCCCTACTGCCTCAACAGGACAGAGACCAAGTGCACTGGAGAGAACATCCAGAAGCGGATAAGGGAGGAAATAAAATACAAACATCTGAACCGCACAGCACACGACCTCACTGACAACGATACAGACGACCTGCTGGAGGAAGTGGAGATAGAGCACCCTGAGAACTTCACCAAGCACATCAACCAGGGCAGACTGATCTCAGAGATAGAGCAGGTGAAGAAGGAATATCTCAAGTCTCTCCTGCACGAGCTCAGGGACGCGAACAGCACAGCAAACGTCTCGATATATGCTACCAGGTTCAACAAGGCCATGAACGCCCTGAAAGAGGACATAAGGACGAGGATGCAGAACAACGAGACCCTGACAATAGACGTTGTGCAGGAGCTTGCAAAGAGGCAGCTTCTGAACATAACCGGTGAGATAAACGCGGGCGCCACAGTCAGCGACGACCAGCTGGTTTCCCTGATCCTGAACAGATCGAACGGGAAATACAACGAGTCTGACATAAGAAGTCACCTAGCCCAGATGTCGCCGGAGTTCAAGCGAAAACTCCTGCAGAGGCTGCTGACGCAGGACATCAAGGAAGACCACCCAGAAATAGGGCTGCAGATCAAGGCCATAAACCAGGAATACAAGGCAAAGATAGAGGCTTTGAGGATGCAGATGCACGACCTGAACAAGGAAAGAATCGACAAGATCAGACAGCTCCTTAACAGCCAGGCCAACGCCTCAACAGTCGTAGAAACCGAAGCCGGAGCAAACACTACGGCTTAACCCTTATTTTTGTATTCAACTGCCAAATTATTCAATCTCTTAGAAGTCATTCCCTTGCCATGCAACTTGATTATTTTTATGAACAACCTAATGGCATTTGCATCGTTAATCCAATTCTCATTTTTAATGTGACTCAGCATATTAGCTATCGCGACGGTTTTTATATCAGTTAATTCTTTTCTCAGATCTTTATCTTTACACGCCATTATCTTGCTAGTGTATAATAGATTAGGAATTATGCCTGTGTACGTTCTACCATCTAAAATAGGATATACTGGGAACCTGTTTTTTACTCTGATAACATTAGTTTTGCCTTGAAAACTTGTGATAGTTAAGAATCCGTCAATGGAGGCTGCTACATATTCTATACCAATGTCTGTGCTGTTTTCTAAGAGGCTTTTAGTGCCAATGATGAAACTTATGAAAACTCCATCTTTGACTACGCCACATCTTGCAACGCCATTTTCGTGCAGATATTTGAATTCTATATTTGTTGGAAGATTGTAGTGTGAAGTTTTAGGAAAAATCAACAGTAGGAGTTTATATAATGTTTTTTTGTTTAGCAACTCATCATCGTTTATCACTAGAAATAAGTCTATATCTGAGAACATAGATACCTTCGGATTATCCAAAAAACTGCCCCATAGAAGGATCGCAGCCGCAGAATTTGTTCTATTCAAATTGGCGGTTATTTCTGTCAACATACTACTTTTTAGTTTATTGTGCGAGAGTGGGTTAAAGTGCTTTAAATCAAATTTATCTTTCCACAAAATATAGGAATGAGCTATGAGCCCACAAAGCCTTTTGCATAATTCAGGCTGATTGTTTAACTTATAATGGTCCGCTATATTTTCTATAACCTTGATAGGTGATTTAGCCGCAGCTATTCGTTTACAAACACTCTTTAGCTCACGGTCTTCACCGTATTTTATATACAATTTCAGTCTTCTAATTAAAAAATTAAGAAAATCTTTATCATAAAATAAATTCCTGCACAAGCCCTTCAGAAATTCAGTTTCCTTTCCTTTAGAAGCAGCCTTAGAAAAGCTTTTAATCATTCTAACATAAAACTTCTGTAGATTTTGCATCTAATCACTATTTTAGGAAGTTCCATTCCTTAGTAGCATACCTAGTTTCAGCCAGCTCTTTAGCACGTGCCCACTCCTTGTTTGAAGGCTTGCCGATTTTGTATTCCTTTCCCTTGGTGAACGCCCAGAACATCTTCTTGTAAACATCTTCTCTTGAGACATCCTTATGCTCTCCTATGTGGGTCATGCCGTCGTTTGGATAGCACACTTTGTTAACATTCTCAGTCTTTAGCACAGAGAACATTGTCTTGAAATCAGTTTTATAGAGTATCGTGCCATGCTGTAACAAAACGCCTTCTCTCCTGTGCTGCGCGTTTCCTGATATCTTCCTGTCGGCCACTGTTATATCGTTGTTTGAAGCAATCTTTCCCTGAATCCCTAACGCGTCCAGCCCCTCTAGCAGCCATCCGCAGATTATCTTGTAGGATTCAATAAGGTCTGCTGAAAATAGATGTTCGGGCGCCACGACAGAATAAGTAATTTCCTCTTTGTCATGGAAGACTGCCCCACCCCCACTCCTTCGTCTGACATAGTCAACGCCCAGCTCGTGGCATTTCTGCACATCCAAAGCCTCGTTTATCTTCTGATGATACCCAAATGACACTGTCGGTGGATTCCAGGCATAGAATCTGATGGTTGCCGGCGACTCTTCAGCGGCCACAGCTTCGGAAATGGCATCATCCAAGGCCATGTTCATGTGTCCATTATAGGTGCTTAGATCCAATACGCGCCAGTTCATTTTCTCTTCACCCTTTTGAGAATCTCCGCTCTTACACGCAACGGAAAGGAATTCCAATAATCCTGCATTGCATTCTTACTCGTACCGCTCTCAAAGGCTTTCTGAGCCTTATCCAGTCTTGCAGAAGTTACATCTAATCTAGCATCGCTGACCCCTTCAATAGATTCCTTCAATATTTTCTTAAATTCATCAACTTTTAATCGTCTAATTTCTTCTGGGAATTTCATTACCCTAGGTTTCCTAAATTTATTAGCGGGCATAATATAATAACGAGGACGGCATACTTAAATATGATTAGCTCTTTATCCCATCATGAAACCTGAATGGCTCAAGATTCGACCCCCAGAGACAGAGAAATTCGCTGATATCAAGCAGATTGTGAAGGAGAAAAATCTGCATACAGTCTGCCAAGAGTCCCACTGCCCCAACATGGCTGAGTGCTGGAGCGGAGGCACAGCAACGTTCATGGTCTTGGGTGGTAAATGCACTCGAGGATGCAAGTTCTGTGCAGTTGAGACAGGCTGGCCAGCAGGTGTTGTGGACAAAGAGGAGCCAAAGAACTTGGCAAAAGCAGTTTCTCAAATGAATTTGGATTACATTGTGGTTACTTCTGTTGACAGAGACGATTTACTAAACGGCGGAGCTTCCCATTTTGCGGAGTGCATTACAGAACTGAAGAAAATAGGTGTCATGGTAGAGGTTTTGATTCCAGATTTTCAAGGCGTTGAGAAGGATATCAAGACAATCATCGATGCAAAACCAGATGTCATAGCCCATAATGTAGAGACTGTTGAACGACTCCAGAGCAAGGTAAGAGATCGTAGAGCAAATTATAAGCAATCTCTTTTTGTTTTGGAAACCGTGAAGAAATATGACCCAAAAATCTACACGAAAACTTCTCTTATGCTTGGTCTTGGTGAAAAAGAAGAGGAAGTCTTACAGACAATGCTTGACATCAGGGCAAAAGGAGTAGATTTTATCACTTTAGGCCAATATCTGAGGCCGAGCTCGTGGCATGTTGAGCTCACAGAATATATTGCGCCCGAAAAATTCAAGTTCTACGAGGAAGAGGCAAGGAAGATGGGCTTCCTTTACGTAGCAGCAGGGCCGTTTGTTAGGAGTTCTTACAAGGCCGGCGAATTGTTTATTAAGAATATACTTACCATTACAAAGTAGTTGAAAATCAATAGGTTTAAATATAATGTAATGGTAATAATTTCATGAGAGTTATTAAGAGAAGAAAGGGAAGAAGAGAGTACTACTATCTTCAATACTCCTTTAGAGAGGATGGGAGAGTTGTAACAAGAGAGAAATACATAGGAAAACAATTGCCAAATAACATAGATTTGATTAGGGAAGAGCTAGAAGCCGTGGCGAAGAAGGGACTTTATTCTAAACTGGAACAGATAAGGGATGAGTTCCAAAAAGAATGGAAGAGATATCCCCTCTCTGCAAAGGAAAGGGAGCTTAAAGAAATAGCTATATCATTCACCTACAATACCAATGCAATCGAAGGTTCCACAATAACCCTTGAAGAGACCAGAGAGATACTCGAGGAAGGGGTAGCCCCCAAAAAACCGTTGAAGGAGGTGGAGGAGACAGAGTCACATGCCCAAGTTTTTTTAGAGATGATAAAGCTCAAGCAGGCAATATCAAACGATCTCTTGCTTAGATGGCACAGGGAGATATTTGGGAAGACAAAATCTGATATAGCTGGAAGATATCGCAATTATTCTGTAAGGGTGGGCAATTATATAGCACCAGATTGGCGATCTATCCATAAAATGATGAACGATCTTATATTTTTCATAAATAATTCAAGACTTAATGCAGTTGACCTTGCAGCGAGGGCGCACTATCAGTTTGAAAGGATTCATCCTTTTGGTGATGGCAATGGAAGAATAGGTAGGTTGCTTATGAACTATATGCTCTGGCGAAAAGGATACCCGATGATCATTGTTGAATATAAAAATCGCAGCTCATATTACAAAGCTTTTGAAAAAGACGAAGATCATTTCGTTAAATATTTTATAAGGAGATATATCTCTGTCCATAAGAAACGTATTAGTAGCAATACGTGATATACCCCCCTTTGAATAGCATGTTTTAAAATATGGAAGCCTTTATAGATGCTATGCCTCTTCAAAAAGTCGGTAGCTACGACGTAAATTATCTGCAAATTCTTGATGAAAACGGCAACCTAGACTCAAGACTGATGCCTGACATCACTGACAAGGAGATAAAGGACATTTACAAGGCCATGGTTCTAGGAAGAACGTTCGATGACACCGCTCTAAAATTGCAGAGAGAGGGAAGGATTCTCACTTACGCTTCAATAAAAGGGCAGGAAGCTGCGCAGGTCGCTTCTTCATATCTTTTGGCAGATGACGACTGGATGGTCCCGTGCTTCAGGGAGAATGCAGCCATGATGCTGAGAGGAGTGCAGCCGCACATGCTCTATCTTTATTGGAATGGCGACGAGCGGGGCCAGAACTATCCAAAAGGGGTTAATGTCCTGCCAGTGGCTGTCCCTGTCGGCACCCAGATACCGCATGCGGTGGGTCTGGCTTGGGGTCTGAAACTCAAGGGAAGGAAGGATGTTGTAATGTGTTTCCACGGAGACGGTGCCACTTCAAAAGGCGACTTCCATGAGGCTCTCAACTTTGCAGGAGTTTTCAAGGTTCCTGCTGTCATAATCTGCCAGAACAACCAGTGGGCGATTTCTGTTCCAGTTTCAAGGCAGACGGCAGCGAAAACTTTAGCTCAAAAAGCAGTGGCCTACCAGATTCCATTCATAAAAGTAGACGGAAACGATGTTTTTGCTGTCTACAAGGCTACGAAAGAGGCCATCCAAAGGGCGAGAAACGGCGAGGGTCCCACTTTTATCGAGGCGTTCACCTATCGATTGGAGCACCACACCACTGCAGACGACTGGAGAAAGTACCGATCGCAGGAAGAGGTGGAGCTCTGGACAAAGAGGGATCCGTTGCCCCGCTTGAAGAACTACATGCTCAAGAAAGGCCTGCTCACTGAGGCAGATGACAAGAAGATGTGGAAGGATATGCAGGCAGAGATAGATGCGGCCGTGAAGAAGGCCGAGGCCACAAAGGCTCCGGAGCCAGAGGACATATTCAATTACACTTACTCAAAACTTACACAGAACTTAGAGGAGCAGAAGAAGGATGCACTGGGTGAATAGATGGGCAGATTAAACGGTAAAATTGCAATAGTAACTGGTTCCAGCAGAGGCATTGGAAAGGCAACCGCTATCGAATTTGCGAAAGAAGGGGCAAAAGTTGTTGTTAGTTATGTTAATCGAAAAAGCGATGCTGATTTAGTAGTTAGTGAGATAAAGAAAATTGGATCCGATGTTATAGCAATAAAATGCGATGTTTCTAATGAAAAAGAAGTCAAACACATGATTAATCAGACGGTAAAGACATTTGGAAGACTTGATATTCTGGTAAATAATGCTGGAATCGTGTTTGACGTGCCGTTTTCTAAGCGAACAGTTGAGCATTGGAAGAAAACTCTTGATGTGGATCTTATCGGTGTTTTCATCTGTTCGAAATATGCAGCCCAGCAAATGAAAAACGGCGGACGAATAATAAACATGTCTTCAACTAATGGCATTAACACGTATCATCCAGATTCCATGGATTATAGTGCTGCAAAGGCAGGGGTAATAAACCTTACAAAAAGTATGGCTATGGAGCTCGGCCCGAAGGTGCTTGTAAATTGCATAGCACCAGGATGGGTGGAAACAGAGATGAACGCAAACTTGCCAGCTGATTACGTTAAAGATGAAACAAGGAAAATATATCTAAAGAGATTTGCAAAACCAGAGGAGATCGCCAAGGTTGCTGTTTTTCTAGCTTCCAAGGATTCCAGTTTTATGACAGGTAGCATTGTAGTTGTTGATGGAGGAATGTGATGGCGCAGCTAAACATGGTGCAGGCCCTAAATCAGGCCCTGATGCAGGAGATGGAAAAGGACAAGGCAGTGATGATAATGGGTGAGGACGTCGCAAAGGACGGCGGAGTCTTCCGTGTCACCGAAGGATTGTGGTCCAAGTTCGGGGAATCCAGAGTCGTGGATACTCCGTTGGCAGAGGTTGCAATCGTAGGCACAGCTATTGGATTATCCATTGCGGGCATGAAGCCAATCTGTGAGGTGCAGTTTGATGGTTTTACTCCTCCGATATTTGACCAGATGCTTTCCCACGCAACGAAAATGCGAAATAGGACAAGGGGCAAATACACTGTCCACATAGTTGTCCGATTCCCTTACGGCGGCGGAGTCCGTGCCTTGGAGCACCACTCAGAGTCGCCTGAGGCCTACTTTGTGCACATGCCAGGCGTAAAAGTAGTAATCCCATCTGGTCCATATGATGCGAAAGGTTTGCTGATATCGGCGATAAGGGACCCAGACCCAGTGATATTTATGGAACCAAAGAAGATGTATCGTGCAATCAAGGAGGAGGTTCCAGAAGAGTCATATTCCATTCCTCTGGGAGAGGCCAAAACAGTGCAGGAAGGGGAGGACATGACAATATTCGCCTGGGGATCAATGCTGCACACTTCTCTTGAGGCTGCCCAGGCTGTGAAAGACAAGTACAGTGTTGAAGTGGTTGATTTAAGGACACTATCTCCTCTGGACATCCCAGCTATTGAGGCATCGGTAAAAAAGACAGGACGTGTTGTTATTGTTCATGAGGCTCCAAAATCCTGCGGAGTCGGTGCGGAGATAGCAGCAATTATAAATGAGAGAGAGCTGTTATATCTTGAGGCCCCGATACAGCGAGTGACAGGCTATGACACAATAGTGCCCCTGCCAAAGCTGGAGCAGTACTACTTCCCAAATGTTGAGAGAGTAACAAGAGCGATTGAAAAAGTGATGAGTTTCTAGTGATGATATGAAAAGAGCCCGTTTCAGAGGATATTCGATGGAAGAAATAGACAGGTTTAGAAGACAATGGCAGTACGACTCCTTTACTGGAGATCTGGAGATAACCAAGGGCATGGACTTGCTTAGGGATAATAGGCACAAATTTTTACAAGAGAGGATAAACGTTTTACACAACCCGAAACTGGCTGCAAAGGTATTAGAGCAGGATTCGAAAGATATGCAGGCAAAAATGAAGAAGCAGCGTGAGATAGAACACAAGAAAGCCAAATTATTTGGGAGAAGAAGATAATGGCAACAGATTTCCGTTTCCCAGACGTAGGAGAAGGCATTCACGAAGGAGAATTAGTGAAGTGGATAGTAAAGGAAGGAGATGTTGTCAAGGAGCACGATGTTCTGTGCGAGATAGAGACAGACAAGGCAGTTGTGGAAATACCTGCACCTGTTGCGGGAACAATACTTAAGATTTATCACAAGGAAGGGGACACAGTCAAGGTTGGAGAAGTCTTGGTCACTATCGGTGCAAAAGGAGAAAAGGTAAGCGGAGTTCCAAAGCAGGCTCCGGTCGAGAAACAGGAAAGATACACAGCCTCAGTTGTCGGACAGCTACCAGAGGCAGGCGCTCCAAGGGCCAAGGAAATCATGGCCACTCCAGCTGTTAGAAGAATTGCAAAAGAGATCGGTGTTGATTTAGCCAAAGTAAGGGGAACTGGCCTTGGTGGAAGAATAACTGAGGAGGATATCAGAGGCTATTCTGGAAAGGGCACAGCACCAGCGACAGTGAAGAAAGAGGTCGTTTCAAGGTCATCAGACGCTCCATCAGTCACTTTTGACAAATACGGCCCTGTATTGAGGATTCCGCTCACAGGGGTCAGAAAGGCAATAGCAGACCACATGGTCAAAGCCGGAGAGATACCTGCGGCAGTCGCAATGGATGACATAGATGTGACAGAGCTTGGCAAGAGAAGGGAAAAGGAAAAGACCAAGGCAGAGGCAAAAGGCTACAAGCTCACTTATCTACCGTATGTAATCAAGGCAGTTATTTCCTCTTTGAAGAAGAACCCATATCTAAACGCCGCGCTGAATGAGGAGACTGGCGAGATCTGGGTGAAGAAATACTTCAACATTGGCATAGCGGTTGATACAGCAGAAGGCCTCTTGGTTTTTGTGATCCAGAACGCGGACAAGAAGACAATAATGGATATAGCACAGGAATTGCAGACAAAATCTGAGCAGGCCAGGGCAAAGGAGCTTTCTTTGGATGATATGAGAGGCAGCAGCTTCACGATTACGAACTGGGGTTCAATTGGCGGCACTTATGGTGTGCCAATAATTAACTCTCCAGATATAGCCATTTTGGGAACAGGCAGGATAGACGACAAGCCAGTCGCCATGGGCAAGAAGACCGTGATTAGAAAGGTAATGCCTGTATCTGTAGCATTCGACCACAGGGTCGTGGACGGCGCGCAAGTGGCAAGGTTCATCAATGACCTGAAAGAGTATCTGCAGGACCCTGACCTGCTCTTGATAGAGGAGTAATTATTATAAACCTTACAGTAGTTGTAAAAACATGAACTTCAAATTCGTCCTACCTTTGATTCTTCTGGCATCGCTCGCATTGGCCGCAGGCAGCTACTCGGTTGTAGTAGCAGAAAACGGCCGAGCGTTGGTAACTGCTCAACTGACAGGCTCTGGAAACATCAATGTTCCGATTCCCCTGGATGCAACAGATAAGGTGGTTTCTGGAGCACCGTATATAGACACCCCAAATGGCATCAGCATCGATCTCAAATCAGGCACCCCAGCGACCTTAGTATTTACCTCCAACTTACTCGTAGCCGGAAGCAAGTTTGGCATTGAGTTACCAGCAGGCGTAGACACTTTGACGGTTTCATTCCCCGCAGGCACAGTTGTTGCCTCAACCAACCCAAGCGGCCAGATTTCACAATCCTCCTCTGGCGTGACTGCTATTTGGAATTCGCCAGGAACTTCTGTATCAGCTACCCTGTCCTCGGCTCCGAGGTCTAGCATTGGTTATGACTACACATGGGTCGCAGTTATTTTGGTAATCATTGTGGTAGTCGTGTTCTATCTGATGAAAGTTAAAAAAAACCAGTAGAAACACCCAAGAAGTCTGAAAAGGAAAATGTTCTAAAGACTCTTTCTGAGAACCAGTCTAAGATAGTACGTATTCTTATGGAAAAGGGCGGAATGAAGCGAAACCAGCTTGAGCGCATCACCGAGATGTCAAAATCTAGCCTGGCGGCCACTTTAAACCAGCTGGAAAGAAGGAAGATAGTTGACATGAACAAGGAAAATAAGGTCCACTATGTCAAGCTGTCACAGTGGTTTGCTGAGCTATAGGTTTGCTTCTTGAATAATAGTACATGTATTCCTGCGCATAGCCTGCATAACTGCCAAAGTACTCCTTGGCAAAGTCGTTTATCTTCTTTATCGGCATCTTCTGGCCATTGAAATAGGTCTTCTCCACAAATCTCTTTATCCAGACGTCAACAGGGAAAGATTCCATCTTCTCCAAAGAGAACAGCGCTATGCAGTCAGCCACTTTTCCGCCGATGCCCATGTGCTTCATTAGTGATTCTCTTGCTTCCTTGTAGGGCCTGTCTATCAGCTCAAACAATTCGATTTCCTCTTCTGCAAACTTCTGTATCGTGGGATGAGCGTGCTTTGCCCTGAAGGATAAACCGGCCTTGAACAGGTCCTCAACTGATGCTTTTGAGAGTTGCTCCGGTGTCGGGAAGCTGTAGGAAGTCCTTTCCTCTAAGAATAGTTCTGTGCCATAAGCCTTCGATAGCGTTTCTATGGTTCTCCTTATAGAAGGTATATTGTTTCGAGCAGAGATTATATAGGAGATCATACATTCCCATGGATCCTGCCTGATTATCCTGAGTCCTTTATGGGCGTTAACTGCCTCTTTCATCGTCTTGTCCTTGCTTATCGCGTCCATTATCCTTTCTAAGTCGTCGTCAAATCTGAAGAACCTGGCAATGTCAAAGTCCTCATTGGATTTGTAAAGAAGCTTGTTACCTTCCTGCTTTATCCTGAAATAGATATCTCTTGTGTTTACCCAGTACCAGCCATCCACGAGCTCCCAGCGGAAGAACTGGCCGCACTCCAGGGTGTGTTTCAGGTCAAAAGGTCTGTCAAGAATAAGTTCCATGCGGTTATAAATACGTTCAATAATTAATAACCATATGGTTGATAAAAAGAGGGGATTGATCAGGTTTCATTTCGGACCTCATAATCAAGAGCTAGATTTTGAAAGACGAGGGTTGTCAAAGGTTTTTAAAAATGCTAAACAGTTATACATAGAATTGGTAACCCAGCCAGAGCAAAGAGCAGCTGTTTTAAGGGATATCGAACATCTAAAGGCCGGGGGAAGAATAGAAGAACTCAAAGCATTAGCTGGGCGAAATTCTTTTCAAAGAAGGTTTTATCAAGAGCTTTCTGGAATTCGTGCCGCAACTCATTTAGAACCTTCTTCAGACATGCTGTTTCATGCTTTAAGTCGAGAAACCGTAAAAATGTCTCTAAATAGATTTATGAATGGCGATCTAGAGAACGCTATTAGACTAAAAAAGATATATTTAGATAGGAACAAACAAACAGAGGGAGAGCGGAATGAGGCTATTCGGATATCTTTAGAGGAATTATCTCAAAAACACCCCGGAGAGCCTATAGATGTTATAATCGGAGGCGGGCACAGTATTATAGCAAGAGACCTAAGGAAGGCGGGATTTGAAGTTGAAACCAATAGGATACCACAAACTTTCTCAATTGATGATGAACTTGTTAGACGTGAACATTTTAACAAGAAACTAACACCAGAAAAAGAAAGAGAGATGGTCGCCAAATCGCTTGTTGAAAACTTAGTAGACATGAGCACAGAGGAAGACAAAACTCGAGATAGTGTACATAAGAGGAATGTAGTAAGGAAAATAGCTAACAGACTTTCAGTTGAAGATGTTAGTGAAATATCTAAATATCTTCGCAAACAAGAAGTGATTAATGCATATCAAGCCATGGATTTAACTGTTCACTGGTTGAAAAAGCACGGGAAAATTAAAGAAGGCGAGTTATGATTATTGTAAGACACGGTGAGATTTACACAAAGACAGAACCTGTGAGGAATCTGTTCGTGAGAAGGCTGGCAGGGAACATAAGAATAGCCCTACCAGATGCGAAAATCGAGACAAAGCGCTGGAGGATAATAGTTGAGGACAAGGACGCACAGAAGACCCTCAACAGGATATTTGGCATAGTCTCCTACTCGCCGGCAGAGGAGTGCAAGGCAGACCTGACAGATATTGAGAAGATGGTTGAGAAGCACTTCCTAAAAGAATTCAAAGGCAAGAAGTTTGCTGTAAGAACCCAGAAGATAGACTCAAAGATGTCGTCAATGCAGATAAATATTAAGATTGGTGATTTGATAAGAATAAAAGCAAAGGCCAAAGTCAACCTGGACAACCCAGAGAAGACGCTCTATATTGAGATAGATGGATCAAAGGCATATGTTTTCACAGAATTTATAGAAGGACCTGGCGGACTGCCCCTAGGAACAGCTGAAAATCGAGTAAAACTATTAGGAACTAAGGAGAACGACCTTATTGGCGCTTGGATGATAATGAAACGAGGCGCCTCAATCACTCCCGTACCTGCAAAGCTAAGGAGATGGGCTTATGGTAACTCACAAAAAGGAGAAATATTAGCCCTAGTCTGTGGTTCTACCAATTTAGAGGAGTTTATCAAGCTGCAAAGCAAGACTAAATTGCCTTTGTTCGCTCCTCTTATAGGCATGTCAAAAGGGGAGATAACAGCGCTTAAGAGAAAGGTTTTATAATCCACACTGGTTTTGATAGTTCATGCAAAATCTTCAGGATGCATTTGAGCAGCTGGTAGATGAATTCAAGATAGAGACGCTCACTGTCGCCGACTTCATGATGCAGAGAGAAGCTGACAGGAGACTTCTGATATTCTACGCCTTGGGATTCCTATCAGACGGCTATTCAAAGCAGGCAGAGGAAGCTCTGAAGGCAAAGAAGGACTACGAAGCCACTTATTTCTCTGGAAAAGCCTCTGAAGTCAGGCAGTTTTGCACAGATGTTTTCAAGGATTTCCCGCAGAGGGAATACTATAGAGAGTTGGAGTACAAGATACCTAGATGGGGAAAGATTGCATCACCAATAGAGCAGATACAGGAGATAGCGAACTTCTCTGCGACAAATATACCTATAGATGCTGATGTCCTTTCGAACTCAAAGCAGCTCTACGAAGAGGTAAACGACCTTCTGAAGAAGATGCCCACGCCTACAGAGATAGATGCTCTTTACATAAAACAATTGAAGGAAAGGTTCAGAGAATTGAGAGACAAGCCTGCAAAACTAGGAACAGTCTATGAGTTGGCGCTCCTTTTGGACAATATCCATGAGGTAATAAAGATGATGTCTGAGGAGCAGAAAAAGAAGTCAAAAAGACCCGTGCGAGCCCGACACGGCGAGCTCGCTGGTTTCAAGGTTGGGTAGTTACTTCCTTATGCAATGCTTTATCGCAGCATAGGCAGTGTGTATTGATCTGTCCACATCTTCCGCGGATTTGGCTCCGGTGCAGATGAGCTTCCCATTCTTGAATAACAACAGGGAAGTCTTCGGATCCTTCAGTTTCAAAATAGCACCCGGGAACTGCTCAGGCTCGTACTCGACATTGTCCACCTCTCTTGCGATGGCGTACAGGTCTAGTTCGACCTCAAGGTTCGCAGAAGCCACGATATTCTCTATCTTGAACTTTATCTTGCCTGTCTGTATGTGCACAGGCTTTGGCA